>JACCEA010038494.1_pt1 | contig 97847 bp, 107 predicted proteins | sample 7449851 | NCBI WGS metagenome assembly JACCEA01 (sample SAMN15323453, study PRJNA562643) | freshwater metagenome | isolation source: river surface water | place: USA:Blue River Watershed | collected 2017-08-18 | reverse complement strand
TCTGTTTCGTCGTGTTTCTCTAATTCGCTCGCGATACAATTTAACATTTTGTTTTTAATAATCTTTATGTTGTTTTCGCCTTTGACGAATCTCACCTGATTACGGTAGTTTGATTCTTCAGCATCCGTTTCAGTCAAATGAGAGCACAACATATACCATTTATCATATGTCATTTTTATTACCTCCTGTATTAAACTTCTAAATAATTATCAAAGAACTCTTTTATTTCGGACGAAGCATCCATCAGGATTTCTATAGATTTATTTTTTCTATCAAATATAACATAATCAGTAGGACAAAATCCGAAAGAATTATATTTATAAGGATTAACATTTCCAATAATTGATACAAAATAACCTTCTTTATCTTTATTTTGTTTTATGTCAGTTTTAATAATATCATCTAGACATCTTCTAATATCATGTACCGATACGTCAAGATTATCTCTACTTATATGTAGAACATTCACGTAAGAATTTTTAATAGGATCATAGTATTTTTTTTATCATTTAGTTTCTCCTTATATTATAGATTTTAATAAGAAATCAATCATTCCTAAAGAGTATTCCTTGTTCTTCAGAATCAATGTTTCTTTCAGTACATGCATTTTTGCTTCGTGTAAAAACTTATAAGATTGCTCTTTTTCGCATCCTTCTTCTATCATATTCAATAAATTTTTTATGAACGATTTACCATTAGGATTATCTTCTAACTTCAATCCTCTAGTAAACATATTACCATCCCAGGCGTCAGCGTAATATCTGACGCCTTCATAAGATATCATAATCGAAGCACTTCTATCCAGTCTGAACTTAACAAATTCATTAAAAGATGTTTTGTGTATTTTTGGAGGATTTAGTAACCATATAGCATCTGAAGCTATTTCCATTACATGTACATCTTTTATTGCGTTCTCTTTCAAGAAGAGATTAACATATTTGTTCAAAGCTTCTTCTTTAGCTGTTTGTAAATTATATTTACCGAGGTATAACCCGAACTTAACTTGTCGAGTGTGTTTATCAGTACACGACATAAGTTCTCTGTAGAATTCTTCAGTTATTAAATTTTCAGCTCTTGCTACAGACGGACCAGCTGCGCTCATGTCATATTCTAGTATTGTTCCGGTTAATACCACATTAGCGTAATCTTCATTCTTTAATATCATGTGTCTTTACCGTTAAAGAATGCGTTGAACTCGTCTTCGTATTTTTTCAAAGAAGATGTATCAGGCCCACCTATACATATTTCTTCAGTGTAAGACTCAAGTTCAGAATCTAATAGATTGCCGAATTCATCCACGACTAATGCTGTTTTCATTCCTATTTTAACTTTATGTTTCTGTTTATGATTGAAACTAGGTACACTCAGTTTTATAGTTATTGCTATATCATTAAATGGTAAAGATTCTCCGTTTAATGATCCGTCGTAGTTTAATGTATAACAATGTGAACCCATCCTCCAATAAAATTTAGACGATAGATTTTCTTCATCTGTTATGGCTTTACACGAAGGAGCGTCTCCCAATTATCTTAATATGAGACGTTACTCTCATACCACGCGAAATCGCGTCTACAGTATTTCTCTGCATGTTGAGACTATATCTTAACCACATCCATTGTAAAATGGATATTAGGTAACACTGTACTTCAAAGTTCACTTGAACTCTTACTCCCCACCATAGGGATAGTCGTTGAACCCCTAAACTATCGATTAATATATTTTTCAGAAATTCTTTTATAATTCTTTCTAGATTTAATCTTCTGGATAGCATATTTAGATATATTCAATTTTCTAGATACGTCTATGTTCCTCATATTTTCGCAGAATAACATGTAACATATTTTATCAACGTCTTCAATACTTAATTGAGCTTTTCTAGAAGGAGATAAACCATTATCTATTGAGTGTCGTATATTATCTAGGTTTGATATCCATTTCAGATTACTGCATGCGTTGTTCAGAATATTTCCATCTTCATGATTGACGGTATGACCTTCCTCGTAACCTTCGACATACATATGAGCTATTATTATATGTTTACTCAACGTTATAGGTTTCGAATTCACGTCGTACAGTTTAACTTTTCTATATCCTCTTCTACAATCATCAAAGTCTCTTAACTCTTTGTTAGTTATATTGGAGAATATTTTTCCATCTCTTGTACAATAGTATTTTCCATCGAAATCATGATTCTTTATTTTATATATTTTATCCATATCGACCTCCTTTTGAAATATAGGAATCAATAGTTTAAAGGCTGCTGATTTGACATTGTATAAGTATTCTCTTTAAAGAGACCTTATTGACCGACAGCACCATCATGAGTACTCTCATCAGAGGATGGCTTTTATCTCAGCTTCTAGGTCATACTATGTACTTTTCTTCACTCTTTCGAGAGCCCGCAGGCGACATAGGCTTTAGCCATTTCCAGCAATTCTCAGTGTTATTACATCTAACCCTTATCGGGGTAAACGTGACAGATATTTTATCATGGTCTGCATTAGGCTTCTTAGCAGTTGATGGGTGTACGAATAACACAGGATAGTCAGTTAATCCAGCTACCGTTAATGCTAATGATGATTGCATTCTGATAGTCGGCTGTCTATTGTATTCTACTACAACGATATTCTCTTTAATAAAGTTACGAAGATGTACTTTCATATCTTCTTGAATAACTGAGTTATGATTCATCATATTGTGTACTATGTATGAAGGTATACCCTTACTCAAGAGATACGCCTCTATATCCTTATTTTTTAAAGCTATAAGATGTCTGTACGAAATCATACAGATATCTTCGGTTAATCCTCTATCTAATGGCTCTAATACAGCCATTATTACGTTATTCTGTCTTTGACCCATTACACATGCTCTCATGTACGAGCCTTTTCCTTTTCCAGCTAATAAATAAATCGAATTAAACATTTTTACAATAGATTTATTGACTGTGTTGTAGTATTTCCAGCATTGGTTCTCGTGACCGTAAGTCATATCAAACGCTTGTAGTGCTTGTGACATACCTATCAGAATACCATTTAAATCATTATGCGCTTCAAATTTATCAACACCGAATGTTTGTGTGTGACTCATTTTTCTGAAGGCAGTGGATATTACTGGGATGTATTTTAAAAAGAACTTATCCTTATTCTTCAAGAAATGTTCGATTAATTTCTTATTAGCGTTATACTTCTGAGTACTGAGAACTTCGTTTATTAAATCCTCTACAGATTCATAAAGGTATCTTTTCTTGTACCTGGATATTAATTTAGAAAATTCTAAAGCTTTAGCTTCTTGTCTAGCTAATGCTTTTTCACTTATGGTTTTTCTTTTTCTACGTTTACTAGGAGGTTGAACTCTCGCTCCCATGATGTGATCCAGAATACCTACTTTAGAGTTTGTAGATCTCAGTATCTTACTAAGTAAAGCGTAACCTACTGGTGTTATGAACCTAACATCATACTTGCTTTTGAAATATCCAAACTTGTCAACAGAGAAGTCTCTCTCAGTAACTGGCTGTCCGCAGTTCGGACAAATCATTCCTAAATAACTCTTACCTTTACTTGTTCCGCATGTACACGTAAAGAAGTGATCATGTACATCTATTTCCTTGAAATTACCATGCGGTCCGAACTCAGAAGTGAAGATACTTCTTTCTTCATATAGATCTGTAAGTTTCTCGGCTGAAGAGATATCATATTTTACTCCATGTGATATTAGGAAATCTTTACCAGACATGATGGATGCTTCGATATCCTCATCTGTAGGTAATTCGTAAATTATTATTGGTTCTAGATTTTCATCACAATTTTGAACCCATTTCTCGGCAAAGAGCTCTATCTTTTCATTGATAACATGTTGTATTTCATTATCAGTGAATATTACTTCTCCATGATACCTATTGTATCTTATATTCTCTGATATAGCATACAATAGATCTGGGTCTCTTTGCTTATACGCTTTCATGAATACCTTTATTCTATCTGCGATACTCATTTTTTTCCATATCTTCCTATTTAATGTCATACTACCTCCTGTTGAGTTATATGTTTTTCAATACATTAATGTTGTCTACAGTATGAATTCATTAACTATAACATCTTGTCCATCTAATACGTATAATTTAATATCATACTTGTCGTTATAAACGACACGACATCCTTCATGTATATATTTTCTGATTAATGACACCAGATTATCATTAGTCTTATTCATGTCTTCTAGCATTACATTGTCTACTTCTTTGTGTATAGATGATAACACTAAGATTCTATCATGATTCATCAACTTTATCTTCCTCCTTTCTTTTTAATAATATATAATTAAAATAACCATGTTAATGAAAGCTCCGTAGAGCTTTCAAAAACTAGAATTCTATTGCATCTTTTCCATCATTAGTATTTGAATCCACCAATGCTCTATTAGTAGACTGCACTATGTCGGCTTTGTACTCTATCGAAGATTGAGTAGACGTACTTCTTTTTTCGTTTCTAACGTTAGCATCCCCGTCGCTTTCAACTAATTCTAATGATGATGATATCAATTGAATTTTTCTAGCTATAGTGAATTTTTGGTAGTATGTTACATACATGATATATCTTGCTAAACCGAACAGCTTATATAGTGTAACAGATAATCCGTATTTAAGTAACTTAGCAACATGAGCTAGACCTATCTGTCTAGAAGATGTTCCTCCTATATTCATAACTGATTCAGTTATGTCCATTAGAGCACCGTCTATCTCTTCCAAGTTATCTACGTTATTGTACCATTCACGAATAGCTGATTCAGAAATCGATATATCTTGAGTCATGAATTTAGGAATATCACTTTCGTTATCATTGAAGAACTTATCAGCTTTTTCAAACAATGCTTTATACTCCTTAGTCTCTTCAAGAAGTCTATCGAATGACTTGCTTCCTTTATTAAATATGTGTACGGTTGTAGCTGATAGTACCGTAGACATCTCCATAAGATACATAACAGAAGTCATGTACACTATTTTAACTAAGTTTTCTTTTTTCTTAGTGTGAGCTTTCTTAAACTTAGGAGTGTACTTCTCAACGTTATTTAAGAATTTTTCGAATATTTCAAAATACTTACTATCTCCTCCGCCGAAAGATTCAGCTACAGGTCTATGTGTGTCATTCATTGCTTTGAATACTTCATAGTATGTTTTGTCTTTATACAATTTCCCTAACTTTTTAATGTCTCCTCCAGATTGAGTTATCGCCTCTGTAGGAATAGAGTTAACGTTAACTCTATTAAGTAATCTGTCGTATAACTTAATGAGTATTTGAATAGTGTACTTATTCTTATTTATTGCTTCGGCTTTGATGTTTTTCAATGGAGTTCCTTCTGAATCATCATCGTCATCATCGCTAATGTGTTTATTTTTTGCGAAGTCTTTTTTACCATCCTCAATCTCTTCATCTAAATCTAAATCATCTTCTGCTTCCATGGCAGCTTCTAATATAGCAGGTAGTTCCCTTCTTATCGTGAAAGTGCTAGGAGAGTATACATCGTAACTCTCCATTATATCCATTATTTGCATTCCATTCATCGTATTTGTTCCTCCTTTGTTTTAATTTATTACTTAGATAACCTTATCAACTGCTGAATCTCCTTCTCGTACTTGCTTACATCTGTAGTGAAGTCTTGCATCATTACAGTAGATGTACTCGTATCTCCGTCATAGAACGATGTTATTTGATCATTCGTATGATATACGAATATACCTAGAGCGAGTAAACCTTTCATTACTTGTTTCAAATCAGTTGTATTTGTTAAGTCCACTTTAATCTGTTCTTTACAAACTGATACAAATTCATCGGTAACAGCGAAGAATACGAACGGGTAAACGTAACCAGAACCTACATCCATTCTTATCTTCTCTTTTTGGATGTAAGATAATAATGATGCTTGGTTAGCATTAACCTCAGCAGTTTTCTTGATATGATCTAATTCTAAAACAAAATCTTTCAGGAAACAACCTTCTTTAGAAGTAGCCTTAAGATACGATTTAACCATCTTTTTAGGGTCATTTTCACGAATAACCGTAGCTAAGTCAATTGATTTTATACGTTTTATTACTACTTCTATTCCTATCGTGTTCTTAACATATTTGATTTCGTCATTGGCTGTAATATACGGTATCTCTACGTTCACATACAATGGATGTCCTTTGTCGTTAGACACTATGGCTTTGTTAGCATCTTCTAGTATGACTTCTTCTTCTCTAACACCTAACTTATTAGCATACATTATTGCTTCGTTTATATATTGAGCAGATGATGTATTAGCAACGATGTCTGGTATAGATAATGCAGCATTAGCTCCGTCACGTTTAACAGGTAAGTATGCTAACACATTTGTTATAGATGCATCCTGTGCTGAGTCGAAAGTATTAGCCTCGATTAAAGCTTTAACTTTCATAGCTAAATCCAATTTAGTAGAATTAGCTATATCTTGAGCCACATCCACCGGTAAGTCTTCTGTTATCCCTAACGGAAATGACAGTGTGTAATCTTTGTTCAACGACGTTAGACTCTTATTCCTATTTTTTATCAAAGCGAATGCATTCATTCTAGCTATTGAAAATAGTCTAAGATTTATGAATTCTCTAAATGCTTCATTCGTCAATTCATGTATCATCTTTATATCCTCCTCTAATATTTATTCTTTATAGATTAATGTTAGTTTTTTAAAAAGTAAAATTTATTTTAAAAGTCTTTATGTACTCATCCATGTCGAACATTTTAAAAGATGGATCTAAAAATACGTCATCTCTGAAGTCGTGTTGATGTATCTTTATCAAGAAACTTAAACTCTTAGAAATCCCTCCTTTCATCTTTCCCAACGGAGAAATGTAAGAATGTTTCTCTAAGTGAATAAGAAATAGATATTTGTGTAATAGCGATGACGGTACGCATTTAAGTTTTTTAGATGCGTGTCTCTCAGTGGTAGTTATAATATTATTTCCGTCAGTCATATGTATACCTCTAGCTACAGATAACCAATCCATCATGTCTCTCGAAACTATTATTGTTCTTTGAGCTGTGTGCTTGAGAGAGTATAAGTACGGAATGACACATGGTTCTATGTTTTTCGTGTCTATGACTCTTATATTTTTAAAATCCTTAGCAAATGCTGATATACTTTTAGTAAATGCTTCAAATATACTAAACATTGAACCAAATTTATATTTATTTAAATACGAATCCCAATCCTTATAAAGTGTTGAATTTATGCTAGGTTTAGAATTATAATAAAAATAGTACATTTTATCTTTACTGTATAATTTCATTATATTGTTTTTTATTACGTTCTGAATATTGTTTATGTATTCTTCTCTAACGTCTACATCCGATATCTCCGTGACAATGCTATCATAAAACATAGTATTCAGAACACTATTTAATGATATGAAGTAGGTATCATAGCTTTTTATAATCTCTTCTGTTAATAATGAGAATAATCTTTCCATCATTTTAATGGATATAACTGTATCCATCGACGTTCCTCCTATACAGATAAAAAAAGAGATGTCCCGAAGGACATCACCTTTATCTACCTTGTTTAATTACAGTGTATACAACCTTAGTCAATATACCTGATTCTGCTTTCAGTGTAGCTGTATCAAATTTAACATCCTTATCCATTAACTCTTCAGACTTGAAGGTACCTTGCGCTATCTTCATTATTTTGTCTAAAGCTAAAGCTATTTTAACTGTTCCATCTCCATCAGAAATAGATCTTATAGGATTTATTAATCCTTTTATTATCAGATTAAACGTTGCATCTTCTTCATCTGGAACAACATCAGCATTAACTACTAAAGTTAAAACCTCTGCAGGTAATCCTGCTGAAGAATTTTTAAGTTTGAATACATCCTTACCGATGTAAGATGATGCCATATTAATAGCATTAACCTCAGCAGTACTTTTCTCCATTCCTGTTTGTAGCAATGTTTCGTAAATATCCTCTGCGAAACTTTTTATAGTTTGTTTACCTAATCCGTCTCTTAAGACAGTCTTAGTCAAGCCAACGATATTAGATATAAATTTCTCTGATGCGTCGTAAATATCGATACCAGATTCAGCGGCAACTTTACAGCTGCTTCTTATTATTCTAACTATAGCGTTTTCGATTTGAACTGCTGGAACATGTATTTCTATTCTTCCAGATAATTCACTCTTACCAGAACCGATAAGATCTAACATCTCTTTTTCGAATTTATCGTTCGAGAAAGCTTTCATTTCTTCGTCGGTAATTACTTTACCAACTTCAATCTCTGCTGGTACTAGTATGATACCGTGTTTTTCATAAATGTTGTTCGGTTTGTTGCTCATTTGATCTCCTCCTAATTTTATATTTGTTTTAATATCTTTCCTGTTAACTATCTCTTCTTCAGCTTCGCTTAATTTTTTAGTTATGCTGCTTGCAGAATTAAATCTATCAGATACTATTTCTTCGATCTCATCAGAATCGATCTCATCAGAATATGATCCTTCTTGATATTCGATCACTTCCTCCTCAACATACGGAGATTCTTCTTCTCTACCGAAGAATCTAGAAGCTGCTGCGAATTTATATTCTTCTGTTTCTTCTGCTTCTTTTTCTCTACCTCTTACTTCTTCTTCTTCATTTTCTTCTGGAACATTGTTTTTGTGTAAGTCGTTTAGTGATGGTATTTTTGCCATGTGTTTCCTCCTTATTGTTTTTGATTTACATTATAATGTTAACCAATATGCTTAATATTTGCACAGGTTACATTTAAATAATATATAATCAGTTTCTGAAGTAATTAAGCATGGCTATAATGAACGTGTAGTATATATACGAATCATGTAGAGACGTCATGAATATATTGATCTTACCATATTTCATTTGTCTCAATATTTGCATAGGTAACATCATGTTAATATTAACGACTTCTTTATCCATTAAATCCTCAAAATCAAATTCTATATTAGGATCGTCTAATAAAAAAGTATCATCATCTGAACTATCGTTGATGTACATCGAATCTTCAAAATTAGCCTTCCTCACATCCAACCTTAAGAATTGCATAACTAAATCTGAATCTAAATATTCTAGATTTGTTTTAGAAGTCAATACACTTAACCCTGGTATAGTGTATATTGAGTCAATTGTTAATTCATCAGGATTTACATTGAATACTACCTTTGCGAATGATTGCATGAAATCATCTTTGTCTATTTTTCTAGTAAAAATGAATTGCTTCAGAAAAGAATGAATTTTATCATGATTATAATTTACGCCTAACATCTCAGCTATAACATATAATGACCGGTTAAGCTTTAATGATGTTCTAGTTTCGTTTAAATCAAATGCTCTATCGCATATTTCTTTCTTAGTACCCATGATTCTTCGTACCATGCTATTCCGTTTGTTAGTCATACAGTCTGATAAATCTATTTCTCCAGAAGGAGTAAGCCATCCATTAGTCGTTATGCTTATCACTTTTTCTGTTCTTAGAATGGAATTAACTTCTTTGTTCATGTTTCTTCTGTAACTCTCGAGACCTTCGTAAACAGATTCACATAAACCGTATAATTTTTCGACTATCTCTTCTAAAGGATTATTCATCATGTCTTTGTAGTATTCTCTGAGATTTATAATATGTTCATCACAAGAATATATTTCTACATCCTTTACCAAGAACGTCCTAAGGAAATTTTCATTCATAGTCCCTATCTCTTTTGCAAAATATTCTCCATTCTCGTGTAATTTATTTATATACAGAACTAGTTCTGCTAATAGATTCATATTGTATCGTATGTATACGTGATTCGAATCCTTATTTATCATGAATTCAGTTACTTCGTTCACGTTCTCATAATTCGCATACGTATGCTCTGGTATATGTGTGGTGAACGTGTGATCCTCTATAACCATATCTAAACATTGAATGTACATCTTTATGAAGCTCATTTCTAGATCAGATACACAAGCGTCTTCTAATAAAGACACATGGCATACGAAATCGAATACTTCTTCAATCGATGTCATCGCGTATAAACACCGTTTTACATAGTACGCTATCTCCGCATTAAAGTAACTAAGTTGTTCTTCTTCCCAACCATCTTTTATTAACTCTTTAATTGAACGATGTAAAACATTCAACACGACACGATGATCCATGTTCATTCTGATTGTTTCAGAAAACATGTCGACGATAGCTCTACACGCTACATCTTTGTCTTTAAGTTCACAATATATTTCTGGATATATCTTGTTTAGAGTTTGTTGAGTTTTTCTATCGTATTGAAATAAATGCAACAACTCAGAATACATTTTCTTAGAATCATTAGAAATATCTAGTAATAATAATCTTCTAGAATTTCCTAGTATATTCATTTCTTTGAACAGAACAAGTTTTTGTTCATATAAGATGGACATGTTTATAATCATGTCTTTTCTAATTTTAGCGTCTTCCTGAGCATCTCTTCTTCTATTGAATTCTCGTAAATAAAATAGTTCGTAATTCGGCATTGTATTATACAAAAAAAGATCTTGGTTCATTTCCATAAGTTTACACATCAGACGCTCTCTATCTTTCAAGACGTCTTCTAGTATGCGGATGACGGTTCTATAAGGTAAAGAGTACACTCTTGTTTCATATAATATTCTTACACGTTGTTTAAATGTTTTAGCAGAATTCACTCTATCTGCTACATTGAAGTGGTTAGAGTCATACGAAATATTCGTATGAAACCCTAACTCTCCTTTATTATCTTTCATTATTCTCACCGTCTCCATGCATTCCGTATTCTTTTAAGAATGTGAAAATGTTATCGATTTCTTCTTTAGTAAGTTTTCTTTTTGAATTTTTACGCATGTACCTGTGTTGATAAACCATTATAGTAGATTCACCTGTCTCGTACAGAATTCCTTTAAATGGTTCTGTTTTCGAGAACAACTTAGCTTTTATTATAGTTTTATACACTAAGTCTATTTCTCTCATCTTCTGAATGATTTCTTCTTCCGACGCAGATTCTTCTACGATGTGATCAACTATGCATTCAGCTACGTATCCAGGTGAGTATATTGCTCCGAATATAGCTCTTATGAATGATTCATCTCTAGTCTTCATTAAATCTACGCATATCTTAGAAAGTATTTTGAATTTATATCTCGAATCACATGAGACTTCGTAAAACACTGTACTCTCTATAGGTGTTATGTTCAATGCTTCCATAACGATAGCTAATATAGTTGTGTGATATTTGCATAATCCTATATCCTCGCATTTATCACTCTCGTCATATATTTTCTGTAGATCTTCAGCTACAGCTACATTGTATATGAGTTGACCTGACTCTTTATTCAGAAGATCGAATATTTCTAAGATTTCCGGTACCTCTATCTTTTTAGAGCTCTCAAAGAACTCCGAAATTTTCCTAGCAGTATTTTTGTTTATAATTTTGTACATTTGTTACCCCTCCTTATTTTTGAGCATTTAAATATAGGACCTATAAAAAGGTCCTTTTTAAATTAATCTTCTGGATTGAAGCTTGGTAGGTTTCCGTTTAATTTCTTTTGGATCAACGTAGTCACTACACTTAATATTGTGTTACCTGGAACGTATACGTATTTCACAGTGGTAAGATCCATATCCTCTGGTTTCTCCCAACCGTTCATTAATAGTATTGCGAAGAATAGATCTGGTGTTTTCCAAAGATCATTACTCAGTCTTTTAGGATCTTTAGAATACAATAATCTCTCATCGCGTTCTAGTTCTACTCTTATACAATCAGCGAACATTTGTTCTTTGTACATTTCAAATATATTGAAATCTAACTCTTCTGTTCCTAAATTAGACGTATATAAATTCATGTAATCTGTTGTCATTGTATCTAAATAATCACGAATCTTCAATGTTGCTGTCGTTCTATATATTCCCATTTCAAACTCCTTTCACGTATATAATATATAACTAATTCTTCACATAATCGTAGTCATCAGTTGTTTGATTTAGTACTCCTATGAATTCTAAGATGTATCCCTTATTTCCATTAAGATACACTAAGCATTCTGTACCTTTTGTTATGTCTATGTTGTTCATATTAGTTAACTTCATGGCATAGAATTTCATACCTTGGAGGATACGATGCACGTGATTCATGTGTGGGTAACCATTATACATACAGCTTATTGGTATAGGTGTGAATGTATCTGATGCACTCCAATCCGCTGAAGCGTTTCCAGCCTCTCCTGTGTTTGTGGTTTCTACTGTAGTCACACCGTCTGCTCTTTCCATGTCGAAGACGTTTACCCCAGTCATAGATGTAGGATACTCTGCTACATTCTCGCACTCTATAAAAGATTGTGTTTTTATACTTGTAGATGGTAGTGAACTCGGATTCAGTATCCTCTCAGTTTTAAGATTCGTGGTAGTTATCGTTTCTGTCTGTTCTAAACCTACCATTATCTGAGGAATGTATACATTAAACTTTTTTTGTATTATTTTACCTTCGTTGAGTATTATACCCCTATATATCATAAAAAATTCACCTCCGATAACATTATATTATAATGTTAATTAAATTAGCGGGAGGATAAAGGACATGATAGTCAGAGAAATAGACAAATTAATAAATAATATTAAAATACTAAACAAAACAAAGTTTGGAAATTCTGCAAATAATAATATAGTGGTAGATATACCATCCGGGTATTCAGCATTATCATTATATTCGCAATTAAAAAGATCTGGGTTAAAATCTGGAATTATTCCAGTTACAACATGTAACGTCGAACATTTAGAAGATGAAGAAATAGAGTACATAGATTTATACAAAGTATTCCCTGTGATGGAAATAACATTAGATGGATTCGAATTTTTTGATCAGAAATTATGCGATATAGTTGATTATTCTACATTATCTAAGTTAAACGTCGTAGTTCTTTATGATATAATAACGATGAATCCATTACTACGTGAATTCATTTCTTTGTGGTTTAAACGATATCTTCCAAAGGTTGCAGTTATTCATGTATTCGATTCATGTTCTTATGTTAATCCTGAAAGAGAATTGTATAGATTGGATGTCAGAGTACATCATGTATTAAGTAAAGATTTGAGTAAGATACCAGGAGTATCTTTACCATTAACATACCTCACTCAGAAAATACGTAACGGTAAATACGAGAAACTGAGCGTTAAAGATCAGACTAAGGATTCGTATAATGACGCTTATTCATTTATGTCTGTCATTGGTAGAGATTTCATGAGGAAGGTGTCTGTGGAGGAATTAATGTCGTTTAGAGGAGACGGAAGATTACCGACATTCTTTTGTCCTAATCAACACTTAGGTTATTTTACTAAAAGATTGAGAGAGATCCAAGGTTACACAAAGATAACTCCGAGAGAGGGCGAAGAACTGATAGCGTACAATAACTTTAAAACTGTATCCGGACTAGATGACATTTATGTTAGAAAAGGTACAACTATGATTTTTCAAAGATTAATTTCTGAAAATATAATGATAGTGAAAATAAATGATATTGAAAGAACAATAATGTTCGATAAGAATGTTTTTAGAAACGTTTTACAATGTGATATTATGGGTGATAATAGATATATCTTAGAATCGCATGATCCATTAGTGGCACATGTATTCTACACGTATGCTTTAACGAGTAGTATGTTTGGACATGTAGTATGCGATGACATAGTATCTTACGTGGACGGTGTTGTATCTAGCGGATACATCTATTCGCTCTTCAAGAGTAGTAGAAAGAGTACCACTGTATTGATAGATTCATCTGTGATAGACACTGATTTTGTTGGATAAAGAATTAACCACCCCTAGGGGTGGTATTCTTATTGTTAAGCTGAAGCTGCTGCTATTATTTCACTTACTCCAGTTATAGTTTTATTTAGTTCAGCTTCTCTAGCTGCCCAAATAGTTCTAAGACCAGAAAGATAAGTATTAGCTGCTACTACAGCGTACGCTGTAGGGTTAGCCATCTTAGCTTTAAATGGCATTTGCCATTCAGCTACTCCCTCTTCACCTGTGTTAAAATTCAATGTTTCGAATTTAGCACTTGAAAACATCATGTTTTGTAGTAATGCTACGTCTTCAACGTCTGTGTATGATGGATTAGGTATAATTACCATAGCTTCCATTGTATGGTTAGCTTGTGACCATCTTAATGAAGTAGCATTTTTGTCATATGCTCTGTTCCCTTTATATGGGTTACTCACTTGGAAAGCCCATAATCTTGAGAATTTAGTTAATGGTAACCCTGTGAAATCTGTACCAAGAGTTAACGTGAAGTCTTCTGGTAAACCAGTAACTCTTAAATCAACCCTCATAGAGTTCCCTTCTGTTCCCATATTAACGGTATCAGATTCAACAGTCAAATCACTGAACCCTTCTACCGCCTTAGTGAATCCCATAAGCAATCTAGAGCAGATCGCTGTTAATTTAGCGTAGTTGTCTAACATTATTTGAGGCATTCTTGTTATTACAAACAACCCATGGTTAGGGATGAATGGTGTATATAACAATAATGAATCGTGATCGAATCCCATCTCACTTCTACTTAAGTTTATATCCTTTACTCCTAATAGATCTTTGGTGTCGACACTATAAGGTCCAGACATATTTATTGTAGTTGCCATATCGTTTTACCTCCTTATTGTGTTTTGAACGGACGGATTATCGTCCGTTCTTATTTATTCTATGAGCTAGAAGAAGAATTTTTAACAGTGAACGTGATGTTCCATTTGTTTACTGTTCCGCTCATGTAAACTGTTATACCTAATGATGCTTCGCCTCTAGCTTCTGCATCATCGTCGGCATACGCTACAGTTACTGTAGGTGCTGCGTCAAAGTATTTAGAGAAATCAGATATATCTTTACTGATTTTCTCTTTTATAGCAGTTAACCCTGTTGTTCCTGAACCAGATGTATTTCTGTTTAACGATAAGTGTACTTCTTTTATAAGATAACAGAAGTTTATTAAGTTACCTAATTCTTTTAATTTAGAATTACTTCCGTATAATTGAACTAGTTGACTTCTAAGTCTATAAACTCCGTCTACTTTCTTGATCAGGTTAGCGTCATAAGCTTTTAACTCATATTGTAAATCTGATTTTATAACTTTAGGTCTTAATGAACCTTCTCTGATGTTTGGGTTCATTCCGTAATCTGATACTGGTGATTTTCTATCCCCGTTATACCATGCAGCTAACGCATCTATCAACAAGAACGCTCCATTAACTCTGTATGTTTTATACAACGTAGAGTCGTACACTTCTGCGTTTGGTATAGTCAAATGATATTTACCAACAGTATTTTTTACAGCCTTAGCATACTCTAATGCTGAATCGTAGTCAGCTATTGAAGTAGATCCTCCACCGATAGCAACGATGTCACCTCTAGTATTAACTCCGTGCTTAACGAAGTTCATAAGAGCGGTTCTAACCGTAGCAGGGTAATCGACATCATACGTTAAAACAGATTCAACTTCTTCAATGTCTAATACATTGGCATCTATTTTACCTTCTAAAGCTTCAACGTATAAATCTGCTATAGTTTTAGTCTTAGCTGTGTTCTCTTTTTCATATGAGAAAGTTCTCATATTTTTAACTATTCCGTCATCTCCATTAGTTAATGCAAATGAAGTTCCTAGTAAATCTGAATCTAAAGAAATCATATTGAATCCTTTAGCTCCGTACGTTTCACCAGACACTGAACCATATATGCTGTTTCCGTCCAATCCTAATATTTGGAATGGATGTCTAGTACCATCATATACTAGTTCATACATACTATCGTATGTAGTTTTTAGTGCAGTTAATACTTCTTCTAAAGCAGAATCACCCGGATCATTTGGATCAGCTGCAGTTATTTTCGCACTGTTAGCAGCTATAGCGGCTACGATATAATCAGAAGTGGCTTGATAATATTCAGCAAAAGCTTCAATTAAACCTTCTCTGTTAGTATCATCTATAGCGTATCTCAAATTCAAATCTCCGTTATAATCGTTTATAACTTTCTTATCTCTTAGTTTATCCCCAACAAATAACGCAATATTATTTTCATCCAATTTATCTTGGACTAAAGATATAGCAGAATAAGTCGTTGTTGTTTCAGTTGTACCATTGTACACCATCATCAACTTAGTTTGTACTGTATTTCTTATTGTCAGAGCATCAGTGAAAGATACTTTAATTTTATTTCCGTATTTCCCTGCTCCTGGACAATAGAACACTCCAGGTACTATTGTTCTGTTTTTTATTCCATTGTTTCCTGCGGCTTCAGCGTATAATGCTGCAGCGTTAGTTAATATGGAATCTTCGTCCTCAGCACCTACTAACGATGAAGAAGATACTATACCATTAAGAACTGGTAATTTTACTTTCTTAGCATTAGCTAAGAAGTATGTAGACGTAATATCTAATGTTTCTAGAACTACATCGAACGTACCATCCTTAACTTGTGTTTCTGTGACATTGTAAGCTTCTCCTCCATAAACATATACTTCTTTTAAAGCAGAAGTGAAATTTATGATAGGATAAGAGTTAGCAATAGTTCCGCCTTCATCGATTCTCATGATGGTAGCAGTCAGTCCTAATGATAGATGTTGTTTACAAGCTAAAGCTTGCATACCATGTTTGTCTGTGAGTTCTCCAAATAATACTTTAGCATTAGCTTCAGTTAAGTTCTTGAAAGCTTTCCTAGGTATACCTTGAGATGCATGAATTATGAAAAATGCATCTAAAATTGGAGTAGTAGACGTACTGGTAGATGCGACTGTCAACGTCTGATCATCTATAGTATAATCTATACCTATTGTACGATTGGCATCAAAGCCAAAATTTAAGTTCATCAGTTTTACCTCCTTGTTTTATTATATACGTCAATGTTCAAATACGACAAATATGACTTCCCGAAGGAAGTCTGGTTTACATGAAAGCATGCTTTTCTAAAAGAGAAGGTTCTTTGTCTTCATCATTATTTAGAGAAATCATGAGTGATGTTTTAGCATCTTGATGTATTACTGCTGAGAAAGGATCTTTCATCATTGCAATACTCAACAACGAAGCCGGATAAGCTCTGCCTTTCAGAGAGTATCTATAAGGACGTCCTTTTTCATCTACGAATCCATCAGCTATGGATAATTCGTCAAATATCAAAGGAGAATTACCTAGTCTTTTATTTAAACTTTGGTTGTTCATGATAACATCCATCTGATGATCATATGATACATATGATGAGAATTTCCCACCGTTCAATTTGTTGTACATTAATTCAACGTTAGTCGAATCCTTTATTATAGGTACTCCAGTTTGACCTGTCAGATCTTGTTCAACGTAAAGTATATAAGCATCCTTATCAAATATTAAATCAGTATAGCCGTTGAAATGTGTAGAAGGTCGTATAGCCGTTGGTTTAGAATTGAAAACGGTAGCTATCACGAATTGAGCTTTTACTTCGTTACCTGTTTTATTCTTCATGAATATAACACATCCTATTCCGAACAATGTTACTATTTCTCCATTGGATGCGTGTATATTTTCTGGAGGTACACTCAAAATAAGTTGATCAGTGACATCTGTGTTTATTTGAGCTCCATGTTTACCTTTCTTAAGTATATTTATTTTAGACATATATTAATCGCCTCCTATATATTATACAACAATGTTCATTTTGACAAAAAAAAATAAAGCTCCCGAAGGAGCTGTTTATTATTTTGTTTCTTCTTCTATAGGAAGCATTATTTCTTGAGAAGCAGCTTCTGTTTCTACCGTTTCATTATCTTGTTCTTCATTAACAGATTCTTCTTCTATAGCTACTGTTGATTCTTCAACTTCTTCATTTTCTTCTGGAACATTGTTTTCTACTTTCCAATTATCATACCTATTGTCCATGTATTGAGCGATGATTGGCCAGAATGATTCTATTAAACTTTCAAAGTTCGTACCACCGTGCACTAAACCTAACGATAATGATGCTCTTTCTCCTTTGCTTAACGTGTTATCGTTGAATTTTGAAAGAACGTATTTACACAACAAAACCGTCATTGATAAAGTTGCAACGTTTAAATAGCTTTTATCTATTGTTTCATTTTTTGCCTCTAGAATCAATTTAACTTTTTCTCTAACCAGAGCATTAGTTACATTCGTAGTGATTCCTGTTTTCTTTCTCAAAGGTTTATTTACAGAGTCAAATAACCTTTTAATTTTTCTTTTGTCAGAGAATGTACTCACTATCCTAATGAACTGTTCTTCTGTAGCGAATTCGACGAATTCTTGAAAGTTTATTTTTGCTTTCTTGTAAGTCATTACTTTTTGTTGCTGGATCTCGTAGTTAGTTCTAAGAGATTTTATTACGATATCTACATTGTAAACATTAACTAGATCAAGATATCTTTTAATGATAGCTTCTGAACCAGATAATGAGTTCTCTTTGAAATGTTTGTCGAAGTTTTCTTTCTCATCAAATATCAAACTGAACAATGCTGAATCGTCTGTAATTTTAATATCTTTATTACCTTTATCAAATTCATTTAGCACGTGATCATATACTCTCTTTGTTGTTTCCGACAATACTTCAAATAACTTAATCATGATTGTATTCAATTCTAAACTTTTATTCAAATTACTATTATGGAACAGTAAAGCTGTTTGTTTTATTCTTTTGATATAAGCTTCTTTTCCTTCATCAGTGAATATTGCGTTTTGAGAAGCTAATTCTTCTGATAACCCATTTACTTGTTCCTCGATCATTTCATCTTCTGTTATTACGTTTTCTGTATTTTGTTCCAATCTTGGTGATGTTTGTTCTTCTTGTTTTTCTCCTGCTTCCTCTAATTTAGTAAACATATTACCTTTTATTGCGTTCTCCATGTGTTGTTTCCTCCTTATTATTTTTATTATTTAAATGTTACTCAGAATATTATTTAGCGAATTTACGAATTAATTCATATGCTGACATGTTACATAATTCGACACCTTCACATCTGATCGATGAATCATGTTTACACGTCTTGTCTTTATTGTTTATACAAGACACCATTAAGTTTAACATCTTGTCTTCTAATATAATTTCTTTTTCAATTGTACTCATTTTTCATTCCTCCTATATGTTTTGTATTTCCATTTTGTATTCAGAATATTTCCTTTTGTCATACATTTCTAAAAGAACACAAGTATACATGTCATCTTCTTTACGGATATCATGCAAAACTCTTTTACCTTCGAATCTATCAAGAATAGCTTTTCCTAATGAATCAGACAATTCTTCTAATGAGTTTAATTCGTTGTATTCGTGATGATAGAAATTCCATCCGTTTAGATATATGATTATTCTTTTACAGTATGTCATCTATGATTCTCCTCCAACCATTAGTTGCTTCTAAGTGTAACAAATACATAACTTTATTATTCTTAACTAATCTGAACTCTACAACTTCCTCATTCACTAAACTGCTTCTTATTACGTTCGAAAAAGTATCTGATACTTCTTGATTCGTTAATCTGAAGACAACCTCTCCAGTCTTTTCGTCTACTTCTTCGCTTAAGAAGTTAGCTGGTATATCGTCGTGTGGTGATGTGATGATCATCTCGTAATTCTTACCTTTCTTAATTGTAGGCATTCCACTCCAGTGTTTTACTCTGAATTCTACACCGTCAAATTTTTTAATTATTTTAAACGCCACGCAATCTTTCTCTTTAGAGGCTCCAGGGTGTAATGATGGATCTCCTGTTTCAGAGTACAATCCGTATAATGTTGATTTAGAGTTATCCCATCCCCATGTTTGAGATAACGCTAATACGTGCAATGAACAAATTACAAAAATCATTATTATTCTTTTCATATTAAACATCTCCTTTAGATCCTGGAACAACCCAGTTAATATATTGTAGATTCAATCTTACATAAACCGATACAAATTTATACAGTGTGCTGTTGTTTATTTCTCCAGCATCTAATACTACTTTGTTATTGTAGTCTGTAAAATAGATCTTTATAGATTTACCTTTCAAAGCAGCATCTACTATTTTACGAGACACATATGTGTTAGATGTCCAGAAAGTCACAGTCTTTGTAGAATTCTTAACTGAATACGAATCTATAGTGAAACTCATATCTTCGAATTCTATGTGAACATGATTTAGTGTGTATGCGTTCAAATCAAAAACAGATACAGCTTTAATTGTAAATTCGTAGCCGTTTGCATACAGTTCTATGCCGTAATTTGAATCAGGATGAATTCCTTTTAAATTGAAACATACTTTATTCGAGTATTGTTCAACCATACTGAATTCCCATTCGCTCTTGTCTATAGATAGTACGTTTAATGAGATTACCATCATCATTATTAATAACATTATTCTTTTCATTTTGTTTCCTCCTTCGATTATTCTAAAAAGAATCCCGAAGGATTCTCTCTAGTCTACTTTATCTAATTTAAAAGTCTCTACTTCAGATCTTCTTTCTACCTGAGGTATAGCTTTTAACTCTTCGATGAGGTATTCATCGATGTTCTGAATTCTATCCTCTATCTTCTTCTTTTGAGCTTTCAATTTTTCAAGCTCATCTTTTATTTTTTCATTCTTGTTTATGAAGGAGTCGAACGTTGAGTTCTTGACAACGTATTCGATTATATCTCTTTCATAGTTGTACTCTTTGCGTTTAGAGCATTCTGTTATTGCATCAGAAGTGCTCTTCGCTTCAGTTATTATTTTAAAGAACCGGTCAGGATCTTTCGATATCTCTAGTTTGAGCATCTCTATTAAGATAGATCTATCTATCTTAACTATCTGATTCTTCAAAGAAATTAATTTATACTTCCTTCTCTGAAGGTTATGCTCATTTATGATTTCATCTAATCCTAGTTGTAGTAATTCCCACGTAGACCCATCACCTAAACTGATAGTCTCGTTCTCTATCTGCTTACAACATAATACTTTGTAGAATACATTAGTCTTAGTGCTCTGTACTAAGTCGTCTACAAATTTTTGATTGAGTTCTGCATTCTTACCATTGGTTCTTTTAAATATTACAGTGATATCCACTATGTCACTCTGAGTACGATCAATTGTTTCTCTGACTACATCGTGTTTGTCAGAAATCTTATCGTACTTGTTCAGGAAGTCTTGAAGTTTAGCTCCGTGTGGTATAGCTGTTATGTGAATACCATCATCTATAGCTTCGAATACCATCGCAGATGTCACTTTACCGTTACCGGTAGACATAATGTTCAACCATTCATCCTGATCGATTATGTATCTACACGGATACAACCTGTGATCAGGAGCTTGTAATATCTTTGCTAACTTCTCAGGTTTTAATTTATAACCCGCTTTTATTGATGCGATACATGCCTCGATTACCTCTCTTTGATTATGTGAAGGTATATTCGAGGAGTACCCTACAGTATTACCCCATGTATCGTTCAAGAGTAACATAGGTATCTTAGAAATTATGAGATACGGTTCCTGAATTGTTCCATCAAAATTAGGTACAGTAGGAGCAGAATTCATTGATTCTAAATCGTATAGGTTAGTGTAGTTATTGCTAACTTTACACTCCGTGTATCTCATTGCTGCAGGAGAGTCTCCTTCTAATAGAGTTCCCCAGTTACCTTGATGGTGTAGGTACTGATATGATGATATCGGTCCAGTACTAACTAACGCACCATAACACGCTGTATCTCCGTGCAAAATCTTCGCTCAGATCGCAACTCTGAACCGTCCGTTACAAATGGACTGCACGAGTATTTCTCTCGTTGTTGAGACTATATCTACGGCTGACTTTTCATTCAGTCGTCACTATGTTTCGAGCCACCATTAGCTTGTGTACCCTACTCTACTCACTTCGTACACGATACGTGTCTTATTCTCGAGCTTGCCGAGTTACATTTGTGCTTTCGATAGTCGTTGTAGTGATTAATCTTTCAATGTTTTCTAGGTTTTAAATATTTCTTTATATTTTTCAGGTTTTTGTTTCTAATACTTCCGTCTATAATCCTGCATACTGATATCGCTGATATATTGAATTTTTCTTTTAGAGAATTTATTGTCTCTGTGTATTTGTTCTCAATAACATATTTTCTGATATCTTCTATAATATGTTCTTCTACTTTTGATGCTTTGAACAATCCTAAATCTATAGCGTGATGGGTATTGTGTAGAGGGTTAGATAATTCTAAATTTATTATATCATTATTTGTTTTATCGCCATCTATGTGGTTTATGAATATCTTATTATCTCTACACCTGAATATATAATACTTCATCAGACTGTGTACAGTTATAGTTTTGCTTTTCATTGAGATTCTGCTATATAATGTCACATACGGATATCCTCCCTAATATTTAGAGATTGTTTCAATAAAACTCTGTTTGATGTTTTTCTAACGCGACCTTTATCGCTAACTTCATAATCATTATCCACTATGTCTTTGTAACCTTTTATTTTGTACCATTTTTCCATAATTTCCTTTCCAAACCTGAACATCGATATTATAAATATTAATCACTGCTGATTCGTACATTTTGTCATAAGTCTCATCGGGAGACCTGACTGTCTTCTTAAGGAACTAACATGAGTACTCTCATCAGAGGTTAGCTTTTATTTCATCCTGTGACATCTCGAGATACTTATCTCCACCCATTACGGAACCTTACGGTGTCTCGAGCCCTTAGCCGTTCCAGCTATCAATAGTGCTTTTTCACACATCATCACTGATATATGTCCCCACTTTAAGGATGTAGGCTGCCGAGAACATTCCCAATGATCTTCGCAGATTTCGTGTTTGTAGTAAATGTTCTGAGTTCGTGTAGGAGTCTACGTGTAACTAATTTTAATCCATCTTCTACTCTCGGGATGTTTCTAGTAACGGTCGAAGTAGCGTAGTCCGTGTACGCATTCAGTGTAGCTATCAAGAATGGCATTGAATCTATCTTCTTAGCTAACATGGTCGTGGTTCCTCTCAGATGATCTTCGAAAACAATATCACCATTCTCGTTTCTTCTTTGTGTAGCTATTTTTTTAGCCAAAGTAATTCCTCCTTTTTAATTTCTTACACTATTATGATATATAACGCGATGATTCTAACATTATAATGTATTACAATGAATCAGTCCATTGTATTACTGTTACCTCGGATTGTTGTTGAGAGAGACGGAGTCCCTAGGGACTCCCACTCTACCACCTTGAATTAATCGTAAAGATTATTTTCTCCTTGTTCAGCATTATGAGCACACATTTCATCTGCATGAATAAATAAAGTAGGACTCATAAATGTGTTGATTACTACTAGTCCGCTTATGTACGCTTTCTCAGATTCGAATGGAGAAAGTATACTGTCACTGTAATCATAAGATAAAACATCGTATCCTAATAGTGGCATTTTCTTTTTATTCTCGATTACCTCAGTTTTGTACAATGATATCATATGATTCTGTACGTCTAATATTTCATCTTCGTTCATACCAGCATTGTACATGATATTATGAGATATGAATTTAGCAGCAGTGGCTACAGCTCCAACTATATGTTCTAGTACTTTCATCTCATAATTTACTAAAGAGATTCCACATGTTTTTAACATATCTTCAGTACCTGTAGATAGAGCTATGCCTTCATTATTGAATTTATGAAGTTCTTCTTCCAAATGTGCTGCTGTAGTCATTGTAGGGAACATTAATCCAGACACAACTCCTTTCTTAGAAGCAGAGTTAACTGCTTTTACAGCATCCATCGTTGCCGAGAAAAGAATATCTCCTTCGGTTTCTGTAGTTCCTCCGATGTCTATCGTGGCAAAAGATTGGTTAAGGTTGTCTAGTCTATATATTAATGATTGTTTCCTTCTTAGACTTTTTGTTTCATCTAGTTCTTTAATTAGCTTATCTATGTGAGACAATAAGAATGGTGTTTGTGCTCTGGAATCTTCTTCGTTTTGATGTTTAATAGACATCCATGCGAAATCATTAGCATTGTCTATTTTAACTAACGGTAACCATGAGAACGATCCGTTAAATATTACATCTTTAACTAGAGCTGGATGATTAATTGTATCCATGTATCTGTCTCTTTCATCTAATAATATTTTAGTTATTTCTTCTTCAGACAACTCCGGTTTTTCTTTTTTGATCTCGTCGTGTCTGTACATCGCATACGCGTCAGTCTTAGCTGAGTAATTAGATACGTTTAAGTTATGTCTACCTATACTTCCTCCGAAGTAAACTAACATATCTTCGATGTAATCTGAGTATTCTATTCCCTTCTTATTAGATATTTCCGTAATGAATACGTGTCTATCTGCATCAGTCCAACCTTCTTCAGTTTTAGCCATATCAGTATACATCTTCTCGAAGTAGTGCAAGTTTTGAACATCATCGAAAGCATCTGCTATGATTAAGAATCTTTCACCTGTCTTCTTGTAATGGTCGTATGTTGCTGTCATGAAGTTTTTGATTCCTGTAACAGTGTCCATTGTCTTGATGTTATCTCCGATATACAGCACTCTGGCGTTCTCTAACTTATCTAAGCCAGCAGGTCTAAGATATAGACTACCGCTAACTAAGAACCCATTAGAGACATTGAAAGATGTAGTATCAGATGTACCTAATCTAGTGATGTTTATGTTTACATTTCTAGGAGATATTTTTCTTTCTTTTAAATCTAGTAGAAGAGCTTTTAAAGGTGCAAGCATGTCCTCATCGTGATTCAAAGAAATTAATGCGATGTCTAGTAATTTGTCATAATCTGTGACAAGCGAACAGTGTCCTTGAAACACCATATGGATCAATAATCTTGCTGCTTTCTTCATGAGATTTATGAATTGACCAGATGTAACTCTTCTTTTCAATCCTGTTCTCTCATGGAATTTATCCTTATCCATCTCAGTAAACTTTTCGCAATATATCAGATATACACGTTTATATATCTCAGTAAATGCTTTAGCAAAGAACACGTATGCTGTTGTAGTACCGTCTCCTGAACTATCATTATTCAGTCTTGTAGTTTCATATGATGTATTTATGATAGCTTGTTCGAATTTATCTATTGTCTTGAAAGCTGTAAGTATAGTGTATCCATCTTTAGTAGCAGTAACTCTATCTTTTTCACTTCCTATATGTGACTCTCCTGTGATGTGTCTAAGTGACATGTCACTGTCCGGTCCTAATGATGTTACAACCCGTTTAGCTATCGCGTCGAATATACGCGATGTTCTTTCTACGTCGTATTTTGTAATGTTTCCAAATCTTTTCATATGCAATCTCCTTTTTTAAGTTTATTAGTAAAATGTTATGTCATATCTATAAAATACTAGAATGCACTTGAATACTTATATCATCTATATTGTTATAAAGGTAATTAGATTGTGAAAGAAAACGTGCTAAAGTATTTTTGATATCTTTATAGTCTTCACCGTATATTCTGGTTTCTTTAGGACAATATTTTTGAATGAGAACAGCTATGTCTTCTATAGGCATCATGAAACTTACATATGATAATTTAGATGTGTCGAATACATCTCGTGTTAATAAACTAGTGTCTACCATATGTGTGAAGAACACATCCAATAATATTCTGCAATCTCTAGCACGGAATAATTCTTCGTAAATGACCATGTCATTGTCACATATAGATAATCTTTCACTTATGATCACATCGTATGAAATCAACGAGAATAATATCGATGCTAACTCGGAACTTACACCTGAATGTTTAACTAATGCTAGTGTGATCGTATAACATAACATATTGTAATACATTAAGTTTTCATTGTGTACGATGTCATCTATAACTTTACAAATTTCTTCAGTATCTGTTCTAGATGTTTGTAAGTCTATTTGTTCATGGTCATCTTCATTAGGATTAAGCATCATACAAGAGTTTAATATGTTTACCTTAGTAACTTGCGCGTATCTTTCTTCTGCTCCTTGTCTTTCCAGAACTAAATTGTATATCTTTTTTATAAGTTCATTTCTATTATCTTTTCTTGTCGATATATTTTCTACTTTTTGTGATTTTTTATTGCTCATGTTTATCCTCCTTATATTTGTAAGAATATGTATTCCCGAAGGAATACAAATTCTCTCTTTAGTTTTTACATATGCTTGACAATTTGGCATGCGTAACATAATGTTTCGATCCGGCGAGTACGTTTATACATTCTAGCGAAATATTCATTGAGTGTTCAGATGTTTTTCTGAATGTTTTCTTGAACAGTTCGGTATCGAATAATATAACGTCATTAATTATATCATACCTGTTTTCGATGTCCGTGAACATTTTCATTATGGACTCTTTGTACTCTTCACCTTTGTTATTCAACACATTATTCGCTATGCAACTCACTGTAGTCATAGCGTACATATCCGAGATTAATAATCCAGCATAATCGTCCGATGCTTTTCTAATAACATCTTCAGAATTTATAGCTATCTTATTCATCAAAGATAACAGTCTTGATTCTAAAGTCATGTGATTCCTCCTATTAATTAAACTAGTATTACTTCACATTAATGTTACTTTTAATTGACGTGATCCCATAATCCATACATGGGAACAATGTGTTCATGTTTATCGTATCGACCATTCATGTACGCTAAACCTGCAGGATATGCTACAGCTATCTCGATATTCTCTCGAGCAATATAATCTATTATTCTAGTTCTTCCAGAATACAGCGTAGCTTCTCCTGCATTAATATTAGAACAAATTCTGACAAATTCTGAAGTAGATATCATCTTGAAATCGTCTAGTACGCTAAACCTGGCTTCGGTAAGTTTTTGTTCCATTTCATTATCGTATACAAATACCACATCCATTTCTATGCATAGTGTTGCTAAGTTAGAGCATAATTTAGAATACGGTGTTTCTAGTAATATGGTGTTATCCTCAATGATTCCTATTTCATTAGCGTAAGCTACTACGTTCTTAAACAAGTCATGAGACAGAATGAATTCTTCATTTCTTCTTTTAACTATTTGAAATAAAGTCATTCCGGTAGAAGCTAACATAGCTTTCACTGGTTCGGCGTTCGTTTTCATGTACGCGTCCTTTTCACACCATTCGAATAGATTTCTTAGAATGATGTATTGGGTCGAGAACATTATATCTTCGACATCAATATAAAGTTTCATTCTTTTCTTGTTGTCATCCAATTTTATGCCACCTCCTTCTTATCCTTCTTCATGTATTTAGGTTCGAGTCGAAGGTATTTCCACCACTTCGTAGTCCATATCTTTTGTATCTTCTTAGCTTCTTCTCTGTCTATGACATCATAATTGTTTTCTTCATTTACAACTATTTTAACTTCTTTAAAATGCTGTTTGAAAGTTTCTTTCTTCTTTTGATAACTTCTTTGAATGAATTGATACGCCATATCGAACCAAGCAATGTACATACCTTGTGCAGCTCCTCTTCTTCCGGTTCTACCAACTGCTTGTGAGAATTGAGATAATGAAATGTATGGTTCAGTATCCACTATTACATCTAGATTTTTAGCATCTATTCCTCTACCGAAACTCTTCAAAGTAGATATCACTATCCGTTTACCGAATTCCAAATCCTTGTATTTTTCATTCGTGGCCGAGTTGTATACTCCTATTTCTTTCCAATCAATACCCCACTTCTCAGCTAGTATGTCACGAAGAATAAAACAATACGCTATTCTTGGAACACAAATTAATAACCTCGCATCTTTATTGATATTCGGTATGGCTTCCTTTTCCCAGAAATTCTTACCTTTAGTACATATTTCTACGACGTCATCTAATCTGTACGTGAAAACATACTCACAATATTTCACAGGTGAGAACTCATTAGCGTAACTCATGGCTTTCACGAAGAGACTCTTCCCAGGTTTACTATTCCATACGTACATATAACCTAACCTGTCAGGAACATGATCTTTAAATAATTCTTCTCCGAATGCTTTAACGTTCTGATATGATAATTCGTATGGTTTCTGATCATGTCTACTACTCTTGTAATCTGTTGCCGTGAGGTATAACGTTCTACATACATTAGTAAACATATCAATTTTGTACGTGGAATCAGGTTCTAAATCTGCTTCATCGAATATCTTTAACCCTATACCTGCTTTCTGTAACCATTCATTGAACTTCATAATATGAATTTCGTTCGTGATATCCATTACAGCACGTAGGGTTTGGTGTAGAACTATGTATACTTCTACGTCCGGATCAATAGGTTCGGAGAAGTCTTTAGTTCGCATGACTTTAATATTCTTAGCTTTCATATTGGTATGCTTACAGAACTCACTCATCCACTGATCACTTAGTCTGTGAAGATTCACTACAATTAATGTTTTCATACGAAGAAGCATTGCCAAATTAACCGTCACGAAAGTTTTACCTCTACCAGTAGGAAGTGTACACTTCACCTGCGGTTCACTTTTCATTGTATTAACTAGCATTCCGAGAGTTTGTCGTTGATATTCATCAGACGAATTTACCATCTTTAAATTCTCGTCAATCCTCTTGTACGGCATGTATTTTACTCTATGAATATTCTCATTCGGGTATTTGTTTTGAATATAAGAATCACCTACTCCTCCTGGAATCTTCAGTACATCGTTTTCTGTATCATACCAATACGCGAAACGTTTTCTATCTCGCGTATCGTAATCTATAGTTGATAAATCATGCATTATGTTGAATGCTTGTTTATCGGGGTGTTTTATTATGTATGCGGTAGATGTCCGCAATATCGCTCTTTCCATCGTTTAACCTCCATAAACATTATACTTTAATGTTATGGCTATATGACATTATCTATATCTGTTACAAGCTTATTACTAGCATCGTAGTTATCTGGATTGATCATGTTCTCTATGAAGTATCCAGCTGCAAATGTTGCTGACAGAGAGAACCCAGAAAGTATAGCTTGATCTACTGTCATTACAACTAAATCGAGATTCGGTACCGAGAAATCAGGAAGTTCGGATTCATTATCCTTGATACGTACATTATCAGCAAATAATAAATGGAAGAACGCAATATGTTCCTTTGGAGAAATATGATCTAGTAAATCACAATATGCTTGTACATCGTATCTAGAATCATTTTTACCTTGGTCCTTTATACCGAATGTATTTGCAGCGAAACTCATTGCATTGAAGAGATGAGTTACCCCGATGTTTTCATATAAGTGACGTAAAGCTATCTCTTTAGAATGATATTCGTTTTCGTAGATGAAGAAGCTAGTATCACTATACACCACGTAAGTTTCTCCGTCTAATATTATTCTTATACGATCCGAGAAATATGCTGTTTCTTCATTAGTCCATGGCATCCACATCTTCTTAGGGTGAACAAGTTCTAAGAAATCAGGAACTATAAGTTTGTCTTTGAAACGTATGAAAACTCTATCTTCGTATTTGTACTCAAATTTTATGTCAGACGGAGAATAGTCTAGTACGCCGTTTCTATCTATAGCGTACGTAGGAATCTTAGGATTCGGTGCTTGATTATGTTTAGGTGACAGAACGGATTGCTGAACAATAGGTCCTATGTAGTTTGCCCACAACGTTGCTATGTTCATGTCTCCTTCCTTAAATGTCCATTTGTTATTTAGATCATAGAGTTTATCACCTAGACAATATCTACAAACTCCACCTTCTATAGTATTACAGAAAATCGGCGTTCTCAACTGTATAGTTTTTCCTTTATATCTATCGAAATCATCGGTGTCAATCTTTATAGATTTATTACCAACTTGTTCATACATTCCTTCTATTCTACGAAGATCGCTCTTCTTATGAATTGTATGATTTCTAAAATGGACGGTTCCACACTTATGATCTCTGTCTTGATGTGTTTTGAAACGTTTGGAAGACAATGTCATACGTTTGTTCATATCGGCTACTTCTGCAACCATTGTCTTAGTTATCATTAGAGAAGTCATCGCTGAAGCTGTACTTAAGTAATGCTCTTCTCTGAAATTTAATCCTCTAAGATACGACGCATGACATGTCTTAGGGTATAAGAAAGAACCATATTTTCTACCTAACACGCCTTCCCTGAGATTCAGTGTGGACGAGTTCTCGTTTATGAAAGGTTTAGCTCCGATCCCTATTAGAAGATCTATAAGTTGTTCTTCTTTAGCGGCTCCGGCGTGTATCATTCCTGCTAGTGGTTGGATGTTCTTACTCTTGATAACATCCATCACGTAGGCTCCAGCTTCTCTACGTTTTCTCAGTGTTTCAAATAATGAATCGTTGTTATCGAAAACTCCTTCTCGTATTATTTTAGCTGCTTTTGCATCAGCTCTACAAATCGCGTCAAATGAATCTAATCCGTTCAAGAATGACATGAGTTTCCCGTCAAAAATGTACGAATACATAGTGAACGCGAATTGTATATTCTGCATGATTATACCGTGTATCTCTACAGGAGAAAGAGGTCTTTTGAAAGAATTATCTCTCATGAATATATCCCATTTCTTTTCCCAATCGTGATACACTATATCTTCGGATTCGAATATGGCAGCGTTAGTTTTATTGAAGTCATCTATGTTTCTGAAGTACGTAGCAGGCTTCCAGTTCTTCTGACTGAACGCGTACTTCAGTATTGCTGAGTGTATTCTAGAAACTAATTCTTCTATAGACTTTATAGAAAAATCTCCTCCGTAATATAGACCTTCTTTTTTCATGTCTATATCTACGGGTAGATAGGATTCCACAATCGCGTTCCATATGGCGTGTTGCGGCATTATTTTGAAGGGTATTCCTTCTACGGAAATCTTATCTCCGATGAAACTGAAATCTTCTTTAGAAGTGCACTTGCCTAAATTCTTACTTATGGCAGTAGCATATTTCGTCAGATCTTTTTCAAAATATCTCATTCATTTCCTCCTGTGGTTTAATTTTGTTCTTGGTACATTATGATAATATATAACTCGATGTCAGGGTAAATAATATGGATCCTGACGGATCCACTTATTTTATTTTTTATTTGAAGCCAACTTGAAAACCTCGTAGATTGTATCTATCTGCTTTTGATTAGCTTCCATTATCTCAGGATGCTCCTCTAGTATGTTATTGATAGATTTACAGAAATCTAAATATATTCTTTGTATACGAGCCGCTTTCTCATCCATTCCTCTTCTGTGCATACTGAATAATGTTAGCAACGGATTAGCCTCATTGAATGTTCTCATCTTACTCAATTCGTCCGTGACATCGTTCGTACTCTCTAATATCTCCGTCATTTCGGCTACTCTCGAAATGTCAATATTAAAAGATTCCAGAATTTCTCTATCTAGTTCTAATACTGAAATACCTTTGTTTTGACAGAAACCTGTCAATAACGAAACGTTAACTAAATTATCTGCGTCCGGTGTGATGCTTTCTAATATATCGTTCTGTACGCTTATTATACCTCTAAGTCTACTCATTATACGTCCTCCTATTATTTTGATCAACATTATACTATAATGTTATTTCTCATTATATATTATGATAATGTAAGAAATTAAAAAACAAAGGAGGATGCTTTTGTGTTAGAAAAAATAAAACTGGGTTCTGTCGAATCTTTTAAGAAACAATGGATAAACTATATTCATCACGACGCTGGCTTGTTGACTGAAGAAAAACTTTCTGAAATGTTCGACTCAAGATTCAATCAGATGTATATTCATATAGTTAATACTCATCGTAATACTAATGAAAAGAAAAATCTTATTGAGTTCATAGATGAGTTCTACAGTGAAATGCTCATCTTAGTTGAAGAAGGTCAAATTTTCTCATCTGACCCGAACAACGTATCTCCAGCTGTTCGTATAGAAGCAGCTCTTAAAGAACGTAGAGGCGTAGTTAAGAAGAAGGCTAACGCTGAACTAGCTGAAGGAGATCCTGTAGTAGGAGGAAGACTGAACACGATACAAGAACTTGTTAAATTAGCCATGAATCAAAGGTTCCGTATATTAGCGATAGTGTGCGCAAGATTCTGTTAAAAGCTGGAAACTGCTAATGGCTGACGATACCGTAAGGTTCCGTAATGGGTGGACACAAATTCGTCAGATGTCACAGGATGAAATAAAAGCTAACCTCTGATGAGAGTACTCATGTTAGTTCCTTAAGAAGACGGTCAGGTCTCCCGATGAGACTTATGACAAAATGTACAATCAGCACGACCTTTTTAGGTCGTTCAACGACTATCCTCGTGGCGAGTGGTGAGATTCCACATCAGGAGTACGGCTCAAGTGATTGGAGTGGGTGAGATCCCCTTAAATGGAAAAGCAGAAGATCTCTCGTAGATCATGATATAGTCTTGTATCCGATCGTAATGGTCGGGAAGTTCATAAGAGAACTGTGTACTAGTAGCGAAGTACATGAAAGTAACGATTTTTTACGGTGTTCAGAATAATAAATATTCGAAGTTCTTTAACAGGACAACTGGAGGAGCCATTACATGTAGAGGTAGAAACCTTATAACGTTGTCTGGTATAGCTTCGGAAGCATTAATAGGACGTTATAGATTCAGAAACGTCGGTGCATTGAAACACATGATAATGCAATTGAAGAAAGAAAAACTTAGCAGTGAATCGATGTCATTCTTAGACGAGATAACTATCACACGAGAACAAGTATTGCTTCATTTGACATTAGGTACGCGTAATAAGAAGTTCATAGAGTTAGTCAGATTCATGTTGAATGACGAAGATGACCTAACTATAAAACGTCTATATTTCAAGAATAGTTTAGAGAACTTTGTAGAAACAAAGTATTTCTCCGACTTACAACAAATATTCATAGGAATAATGAATGACAATTTTATTGAAAAGTTCCCATTAGTTAACACGTTGGATTCTAAGGGTAGAAAGATACCTATGGCAGCTGCTATATTCAGTGATTGTTACACATATCCTGCACAATGTAAACCTGTATTCGACAAGATAGATACAATCATGGACGAATTAGTGTTCGGATTCTACTGGTATGACTACGATTACTCAGAAGATAGTTCTAAGTATACAGCATCACAATTAGAAACATTCGATGCTATGGATAGATATGTTATTTCTGTAGTAGATACTGACTCTAATATGATATTGGTTGATGGTATATTGGAACATATCACTCCGGCATTGGAAAAGAACATGATCTACGGTGATAATTCTAAGAAAGAAGAATACGATGAGATCACAGGTATAAGTTTAGCTACGTATATGATAGCTAGATACGTTGGAGCTACGTGGGATAGATATAAATGGTATACACAAATGCCTGAACAAAATCACTTCCATGTAGAAATGAAAAATGAATTCTACTTCTCTGACTTATTCATAACTTCATCTAAGAAAAATTACATTGCTAGAATGATAGTTAAAGAAGGTATGGTTTTCGATAAACCGAAGTTCGAATTCAAAGGAGTATCTATTAAGAAATCAGGAAACAATGAATCAGTAAGAGACTCCGCAGCTGACATTGTTGAAATGTTATTTGAACCAGATATGAATATTATGGATATCATGGATAAGATCATGAAAGAACACATTGTGTTGGAAAGTATAGTTAATACTGATAACGGTTTACAATACTACAATTCGTTGAAACTGGCCGACGATTTAGAAAACATGGATGATTCTGAACACCGTGTTAAAGCTATTCGTTTCCATAATAGTTTGTATCCAGATAATAAGATAATACCACCTACATTATTCTATGTTATACCTTTAAACGTGGACATGGACGAATTACAAACGACATACCCTCATTACTTCGAATCAATGAAATCAGCTATGGCATTAGAATTCATAGAAAAGAATTTCACGTTACCATGTAACAGACTATTCGTAGCTATTCCTGAGATGTTACAAGATCTTGAGTTCGATTTATCAGAAGATATTTTGAAGAACAAGTTTGGTAAATATAATAGAGATATAGTTACTAAGATACAAGAATACGAGTTCCGTGTTGAAAGTATAATGAAGGAATACGTACAAGGAGAAATGTTAGATGCGATGTTTAAAGAATTATATGAAGAGATTCATGCTGAGCGTATGTATTACGAACAACTCGCAATGGATGTTTACACTAAGTTCAGATACCCTGGAAGTTTCTATAAAGTATCATCAGATATGTGGAAAGATAGTAACTTCAAATTACTCATTAAGTTACCTAAACAAGAAGTTCATGTGGCGTATAATGATGATGACATACATGTGGTACTCAAAGAAGAAAGAGGGGAAGCTTTAAACAAAGAAGAATCTGCTAGATTCAGAGCACTTAAGAAGGGTAATACACATTTATTAATACGAAAACTCAACAAAGAAGGCTTGGTTAATTCTAGACCTAAAGTGAGATACAAAGCAATATTCAATAAAGTTACAGTTAATCCTTCTAATTTATTTAAGAAGATAGCTTTACCTTTAGATGCAACAGTTGTGCCTGAGTTCATAAAACAATACGTGGACATTAACTCTTTCACTAGAACTTTCGATTCATTGTTGGCTCCGATAATACAGGAAACTGGCGTGATATTCGTGAGAACTAGCGATGATTCTAGAGTGGTCACAAATATAAAAGATTACTTTTAAAAAGATACACTCCTTCGGGAGTGGTCTTTTTTTTGCAGATAACATGAGTCCCGAAGGACTCATGTATCATCTGAGTGCCGCTACAACGAAAGGATCTATTATGAATGAATCTCCTCCCACCACAGTGAATTTCATGACCCACGTTCCTTCCTCGCTAGAATCCCTTACGGCTTCAACGTTAGTGATCGTGTCCAGTCCTCCGTTCTGTAATGCGGTTAAGAGATCTCCCATTTCACCAGAAACTACAGAATTGTCATCTCGTATTCCTAGTTTAGCTTCCAATAACCAGCTACTTAAACCTAGTTCTAATAATCCACTACTAGGTTGAAATAAGAACGCTACTGCTTCGTATATATCTTTATTCGCTCCTGTTAACTTTATAATTTCTCCGAACTCATCTACTGAGAACATATGATCTGCTGCTTCGGTTGCAGTAGATTCTGTTATGTCTGATGTAGTAGACGCATCATCTACTGTGGTGTTTACTGATACTAATTTCATGAAGCTTCACCTCCTGTCAATATAGTATAATGTTGAACCACTAAAATTTATATAAGCACGAATTATATATCATAATAGTGTAAAGATATAGAATAGCAATATTACTATACTCTTTAACATAACAGGAGGAAACACAATGAGTATGAATTTAAAGGAAGCATTAGCAAAAGAAGAAGGAAAAAACAAAAAAGTAGTAGAAGAACAACAACCAGAAGAAGCAAAAAAAGCAGCAGAAAAAATAAAAGAAGAAATAGAAAAGATCGATGAAGAAAAAACAGAAGTAACAGAAAAAGAAGGAGCAAAAAAATCTGGATTATTCAACTTCAAGGAAGAAAATGATTTCATGACAAGAATAATAAAACTTCATTTCTACGGGAAAAACAAATTAAGTGAACCTACAAAGGACTATATCTTGGATAAACCTATAAAAAATATAGAAGAAGGAGACAGTGAAGAGAAAATAGGAAACTATATTTTAAATGCATTTCTTCAAAAAGCGATGGAGAATATTCCATTCACGCCTCTTACAAATACAACAGAGTTGATAAATTCTGCTATAGCGATATCAAACGATGAACTATTTAAAGTAATTGATATCGTCGAAGACAAGATAACAATAAGATTGAACGAGAGTGAACTAACGTTCATTCTAGTAAAATAAAAAGAACCCCTAGGGGTTCTTTCTTTTTTGTCTAAATATCAGTAGATTCGATTAACCCATACCAACGCATATCTGCTTGCATGGCGAATACTCTAGTCTTTAAGTCGAGTAAAGATTTAACTTCAATAACCTCAGGAGGTGTGTCCTTCGATCTTATTATTGCTATCTCTATTCTATCGTATTCAGCTATATCTGCTAGTTGCATGATGATATCATCATACATTGAACCAGCATCTCCATAAGATACTTGAATAACATGATAGCCTCTAACATCGTTACCGTCTTTATCTTTCATCGGGTTAGATATGTATACTTCAATTATAGGAGCTCCCATTCTACAATTTGTCATTCCGATGGTTTCTGTAGCAGCACAGTAATGCACGTCTATTGCACTTAACTTATCTTCTGTCTCGTCGTTTGGAATATGTAAAGTCGTATCGTATACTTTTAAACGTTTACTCATATTAACGAATACTTTGATTAAATCAGTATCAGTATAATTTATATTAGTCATGTGATACGCATTGTTACTTATTACCGAAAACCATTTAAGTTGAGTTTTTAAAGACTCCACAACTAATAATAATGTGTCTCTAGAATACTTCATTATTGCTGATAACTTTTCAGCGAAATCATTGTATGGTTTACTTTTGATTCTGTTTCTTTCTTTTATTTCGTCGATCATTTCTTGAGTCACTACTTCTGGTAAATCTTCATCAGAATAATTAGGACTTTCCTTGATCTTGATTATCATTTCTTGAGTCATTAAATCTGGTATTGGTTCTAGATCAGTCGGATACTTAGTATCCTCTAACTTAACTAATCCTTGTTCTAATAATTGTTTAGTGAAGTGTACTTTTATTTTTCCATTCAACGACGCCATGTCGTCTTCAGTCACGTATAGAATCTCTTCTATATTCGGTGTTACCGCTTTAATTGTGAATTCTAACGTCTTTTTAATTTCCGCTATTTCTTCTTCAGTCTTTACATTCTCAAATAAGATATGTTGGTATTTCATTTGTTACCTCCGATTGTTTTTTAAATTGTTTCTACTATATATGTTTTATCTTTAGCAGGATACGTGTATGTCATCAGTGATTGAGCCCCGCTGAAATCATTAGAAGATACCGCTGTTTCTGCTTCTTCTTTGGTAGAAAAAGTTGCAATAAGTCTAGGTTGATTTACAGAAGTAGACACATAATCGCTAGGATTAGCTGAAATGTCCGCAGACGTAACTAATATCTTAACAGTGACTTTGGATTGTTCCTGTGAAAGAAATATGTAGTTATTCATGTTTTCTTTAAATTCTCTTCTTTCAGCTATGTTTCTGTCTGTGATCGCCTTTAGTTCTTTCTTAGTCATCTTAACCTCCTTCACACTAATATATTTTCAGATAACGTCGCTATATACGTTTTTAACGAATGTTCGCTGAATGCATCTTTGCCATCTGGATATTCTCCTACACCTAAATGTTCTCCAAGATGTATATATTCTATACCGAATACTTTTTTCATGAACGAAGAGTATTTAGGTAGTGTAGTGACTATGTCGTCTCCGTGAGTTAATCTCACTGCATGCGTTAAAAATATATCTGACACAACAGAGTTCATTTGTCTAGCGTTAAATACTTTAGGTGATCCGTATGTAACGAGTTTACACGTCACATTTGAATCTCTGAAAATATTAGAATATGAAGATACCGCATGATAAAAAGCTAAGTTAGCTAACGCTCCTCCTAATGAGTGTCCGCAGAATACGACCTTATTGGTTCTTAATTTTTCATCCGCTATAGCGTTCTTAACAGTTTCCATTATTGCGGATGATATTTTCTTATACGCTTTAACGAACCCTCTATGTGCTTTCATTCCGTAGAATTGGGAACATCCAAAATTAATGTCTGTTAAAACATCCATTAAAGATGATGTTCCTCTGAAAGCTACGTATAATGTTGAATTCGTATCATCATGATACACTACTGATTCAGTGTCGTCGACGTCAAAATACTTTATCTTTTCTAGTATAATCCCGTCAGGATTAGTGTATAATAAAAGGAGTTGATTCTCTTTCTTATACGCAAATTGTGATATTGATGCTGCGTTTAGTATTTCTTTTTGAATTTGTTGGTTTTCCATGTGATATCTCCCCTTGGTATATTTTAGGAGTGTTGTTGAGATGTTCTCACTTACTTGTTCCTTCCGAGATTGTTCTGTAAAAATATTTTACGTATCGATATCTTTTTCTTTTTTCTTAGCTACTGCTTTCATTTCGGCTTGTTCATCGTAATTGTCGAGACCTGAGAATTTCTTTACACGTTGAAGAACGTACTTCTTCAATATGAATAAAGTCTCCTTCTGAATAAGCCCGATTCCCATAATGTAGAGGAAGTAATAAAATCCTACTTTCTTCATGAAATATGGAGCCGCTATGGTTAGTGCTACTGATAGAAATAACGCGATATGTAGAACTTCGCGAAAGGAAGACGTTTTATCCATCACAGAGTTACGGATTGCCCCGACTCCAACAAGCAAAGTGAATAAGATAGCAAAGATGAGCGATCTATCAAAGAAAACTTGTAATAGAAGGTCAAGATTGTTAGTTATCAACAATGTTTGATTCATGTTTTAGTCCTCCTTTTCGGATATATTTTCGTGATCTACATAAAACGTTTTTTTATGCGTGTTCACTGAGTCAGAGAATATTACTACCAGTATGACGTTTATAACCATTATAAATAGATATAAACGTTTCATTTGAATATTCTTGATTATGACTCGTTTAACTTCAGCATCATATGCTTCAATCTTAGATTTGAATTCAGGGTAGCATGATGCCACTTGTTCATTATAATTGAAATTATTAAAATAGAAAATCATTTTACTCTTGGTGTTGGTCATACTTCCACCGACAACTCTGTCGTTGCCTAGAATATCAGCTGTGGCATTAATAGGTGTGGCTTGTAAGAACTCGAATGAACGTAAGACTTCTATGTTGTTATCGTGTTTCTTATACAGTTCTATTAAGATATCTAAGTTAGCTTCTTGCATGTTCTCTACTTCATGATACCAAGTATACTTTGTAGAAGTCGGAGGGTTAAACGACCAAATTGTCATTTTTTCTCCTCGAACGACAGCATTATATAACGCATCGTGTACAAGACCTTTAGCAAATTGTTTTACTACTTCTTCTGATATAGTTCTTGGGAAAGGTGATAAACAATTTATAGAAAAATCACCATTAACCATTATGATAGGTATCCATCTACCATCGGTATATGACCATTCCAACGTAACTTCGAACGGATCATTGTTATCGTTATCTACGTTAAACGTTTTATTTTTAGCGTAGTCAAACATGATTTTATTGAACGGTGTTTCTGCTTGTTCTCCGTTGAAATATGATTCTACGTCTTTGGATAATTGTTCTTTTTCTAATATAGAATACGCTTCCGTCACTTCTAGATTAAGCCGATCGACTTTATTCTGTCCATCTAATCTAGCGTCCTCACTGATTTTCATTATTTGTGAACGTAACTCCTCAGCTTGTCTACCTCTTATATCATTGACTTGAGTTTTTAATTCATCATTCATTTCTATAAGCAGATACCCTACAGATAACGTCACGCCTAATATGAATACCAAGAACATCTTTAAAAGCTTGATATGTCTTGATATTTTTCCTAAATCTTTTTCTTTAATTTCCATTTCACTCATCTCCTTTCTTCTCCGACTTATTATAATGTTGAACCATTAGTATCTTCTGAAGATGTTTCAGTTGTTTCTTCTGACGAAGATGTTTCGGATACAGACTCTTCAGTTTTTACTTCTTCAGTAGTTTCAGTAGTTTCTGAAGTTGTTGTTTCTTCTGATGAAGATATGTCGGTGGAGGTATTTGAATTATTTTTAGAGTTTATAATTTCGGTGAATGTTTCTTTTAAACTAACAACAACTGTTTCGTAATTTTCTTTAACGAATACTAAGTCTTTATCAAACTCAGTTTTGAGATCGAAATCTGTCGTATCAGTTAATCCAAGTAATTTGTAGTATACTAGATATTGTGCTAAGGAACAACATGTTTCGTTGTACTCTCCTTGTTTATAGATATCTCTTAATTGAGAGATACTGATCATTGTAGTTTGTGTAAGATCTACTCCTGAGAATCTCCACGCTAACATGTAATCATCGTCATTTATGTTTATTTGAGCGAGCATCCTGCCGTAGTCGTATTCCGTCCATCTCTGTCTGAATACTATTCCATTCACTTCTACTTTGTAATACTCTTGTACGCTGATCCTGTAATTATGTAATTCTTCAGCTAATTCTTCCTTCCTAGCGTTCAGCTTAGTGGTTTCTATGTACCACTGAAATGGAGCTGATTGCTCGTAAATCTGTTCTCTGGAAGGAGGAAGTACTCCTAATTCTCGTAACACGGAATTTTCAGTAACTGATACGCTTCCGTTAACTCTATCGAACGTGAAGTATTTTCCTGATAGAGCACTGTATTCAGTGCGTTCCATGAACACGTACGCCTCCCCACTACCGTAGTCTTCTTTGATTAATGTGGGATTAGAGAAAAATAATTCAGAGAATTCTTCTTCATTATAAAGAACGGTCTCGGATATAGTGTATACGTCTTCTATCACTTTAGATAAAAACACCATGTATCTCAAGTTTTCTTCATATGACGAGTATTCGAATACTTCTGCTCTAGGATGTTTCAGTGGTCCGGTACATGATGATATAGCTTTGTATGGTTTTTCATTTGTAGAAGATGCATAGTGATATCCTGAAACAAACAAAGTAGCGTTCTGTATAGCCTCACTTATACCTAACGAGTTGTACTTTTGAGAAGTTGTAATTACTTTAGAAGCGTTCTTTTCTTCTTCTGTCATCACTCTCCATACACCATCATCTAAGATACTAGTTTTACTGTTGAATACTTTCCACCCGCATTCTATACCATCTATCGAGCTATCTCCGATGTGTTCTATGTTAGTGTAGAATACGGCGAATTCATCCTCTGAAGTTACAGGCGGTGCTATATCTGTTCTGTATGCAGGGATAAGATACGATCCTGCTCTAACTGGATTCTCTTTTGCTACGTATTGTGACGTGTATTTATAATTCATGTTAAATCCGTAAATAGTCATTGCTGACCTCCTTTAAAGTTATTTGTATTTTATTAAAGCTCTCAGAGCTACGTTTCTACATCTGAACTCCGTTCCTCCGACTGAGCTAGTAATGTATTCGTGTTCATGATCGGTTGATGTTGGAGTCTTGTATAATAGATTCATTGAAGAGTCTGAATCAGATGGAACTCCTGCTCCTTCGTCTCCTCCATTACCACCCATGTAAATGGTGTGGTTGTGTACTCCCGACTCATTCGTCGTACCTGAATGCGTATGCGACATCTGAGTATCTTCTTCGAGTACACCTAATGTTTCTGGATTTATTCGGATTGTTCTTCCTCCAATGTTTTGTATCCTGAAGTAATTTGTAGTTTCGTACACTGATCCCTTGAGCAATTCGTATAGTTCAGGGTAATCAGTTTTTAAAACCATACCGACAGAAATATCGATATATCCTTCTATCTCTGTGTCTTCAGGAAAGTATCCATGAATGATAGTTCCTACGGGATACTTAGAAGATGTAAGATAATTAACGTCGTTTTTTAAACGTTGAGATCTCTTCTTCAAATTTTCTATTTGATTATATATGCTGAGTAATCCTGTAGAAATATCAGGGAACCCTTCGTATAAGAATAACTTATTTAATCCTAGTTTGAACGGTATCCAGTTGTAACTAAGTTCGTCGAACGGACCTTGTACCTCATTGTCTCCTAGATTTTTATAGAAGTAAAATTCTACAGTGTATTTATCCAAGTAGAAATGATTACCGTCTATCTTCTCTTGGGATTGAATGACTCCTCCGTATTTTAAACCACTCAGAGCTTCTAACGACAATATGCTTTCAGAGTACATATCTTCCACGTAGTCATGCATCTCGTTATCTTCATTTTGTAAATTTTCTATAGGAGGGCTGTTCGGTAAGTCTAATGGATCATTTCTATTTAAACCATAATTTATTAATTCTATGATAGTCATCCTCCTACTTATATTTTATTAATGCTCTTAAAGCTACGTTTTTCATTCTGTTCTCTGTTCCACCTGTTGAATTTGTTACGAACGTGTGGTTGTGTATTCCATCTTCAGTAGTATTGTACACTGTTCCAATGTATGAATCTGAATCAGACGGAACCCCTGCTCCTTCGTTTTCTCCATTACCACCCATGTATATTTTATGGAAGTGCGCACCACTAGGTTCAGTAGAACCATTATGTGTATGTGCTAAGAGTTGTTCTGCTTGGAAAGAACCCATTATTCTTCCGGGATCTATACCGGCTCCCATATCTAGAATACGAATCCACGAACCTCTCAGATCAAATACTTTGAAGTATTTCCCGCTTCCACCTATATTATATCCTAGCTTAGCGAATAATTCAGGGAAATCTTCCACTAATAATAGTGAACCATCCGGATCTATGTAGTTGTCGTAAACTGTGTCTTCCGGAAAGTAACCAACGATAACATCCCCTACAGGTGTTCTTTCTTGCATTAATACATCAACATCCGTACGCAAAGATGTCATTAACTCATTCAATGAATTGATGTCCGATTCGAAGCCTGTTATTAACGTAGATACATCTATAGAAGTTTCATTCGTAACAGTTTGGATGTCGTATTTACTTTGATTTCTTAAAGAAAACTCTATCCATTTAGAGTCTTCAACATGATTACTCCATGTTCCACTCACGATATCATCGTCAGCTAGTTCATCGTAGATGAAATATTTGTTGACTGCAGGATCTTTGTAGTAATATCCTCCTACAGCCGCACTTATTTCCGTCAACAGTCCACCGTACGTTTTTCCTGCGAAAATGTTAATCATATCTATCAGATCAGTTTTAGTTTTTTGTAACTCGTCTTTTATTTTGCTATCCTCGTTTTTTAGATCCTTCAGAATATCTTTATCCGGATCAACTAAGTTAAAATATTTATTCTTGTTTTCGTTTATGTAGTCTATTAAAGCCATATCATTCACCTTCCTTTTATTAGAATGTTAATACATGGCACCGAAGCGCCATGTGATGTATTATTTTATTGTAATCGTGTTATTTCAGAAATACGTATAGTTAGTCCTATATCGTTTCCGTTCTGTAAACTCATAACACAAGTATACGTTCCCGCCACTTTAACCGAGCCGAATATTGATTGCTGATTATATGACATACCTGAAGGTAATCCGCTAACTGAAGCTATATACGTGTCTGTGAACTTATATGTGTATCTACAGAATACATTCTTCTGCATCTCAACATTTAGAGTTTCTAAACCAGTAGAATCTCCTACTGAAGACGAAGTACTTCCTTCCACAACTATCTCTAGAGGAGCGAATGATTTCACTGTATTATCGTCCTCTATTATCGTATCAACGTACATGACTAAGTCGTTAAATACAGTTCTCTGTTCCTCTATTATCTCCTGATCATTGATGTCTACTACTAACGCGTCGTATTCTTTTTTATTCGTCATGGCAGTGATGATTTTATCAGCCGTACTGAACGAATTCTCATATAAGAAAACCGTTTGAGTATTCTTTTTAATGTTTATCGTGAGAGGATCTCTTTTTGTAGATGGAACAGTCGTTTTAGATTCATAAGCTAAACTAGTATTGTATTCTCTGAAGAAGTATGTCGATGTGTTTTTCTTCACATTTATTACTAAAGGAGTATACGATGTTCTTTTAGATTTAGATAAGATGTCTTGTATTTGTGTAGTAGAGTAAGGTATATGGATATGTAAAGTTGATAACGAATAATACGGTAGAATTGCACTACTCAAGGTACCATATTCTTGAAGGCTTACTTTTCTAGATGAATCAACATTAATGAATATAGGTTTACTCGTACTAACTAATCCCCCTAATTCACATAGACCATTATTGAGAGTGTCTTGTTTCAATTCTGAAAACATTGATTGTTTCAATTCAGCATTATTTTTGTCAACATTCACTATCAACGGTTTATTTAGATTCATGAATGATGGTGCGTTCTCTTGTATAACATCTCTTTGAATAGTGTTATAAACGGTAGGGACATTCAGTCCCGATTCCCGTTTAAATTGTACTACCGTTGTTTTTTTATGAGGAGCTATCACTTCTAAGTTTAAATTAGATTGTATGAAGAAAGCCATACATCTTCACCTCCTAAATAGCTGAAGGAGTCACTCTAAGTGGTCCACCGTCGGTTATTTTTATAAGAACATTAACGTCCTCTGCTGTAGAAGTAGCAACCACTAAAGTTTTAGAACTATTCGATGAGAATACCGCATTGGTTCCTCCAATATTCAATGTAACATTAGTAGCCAATCTATTCCCTAAGTAATCTAAAGCTTTAACTGAAATTGTGTGTTCATATCCTTCTGATGGTAATGGTGAAGGTATAGTTCCAACTTCAGCAAGTATAACGTTATTCGAGAATGTTGAATTGTATAATTCTACACTGAAGTCACTTTTAGTAACCCATATATTTTCTTTGTCGTCCGCAGCTATGCTTAATGGAGCATTAGCTACCTCTTGAGCAACTTCAAATAATTCAGTTGTCTCGTTAAATCTTAAGAAGACTGTACTGGCTGGAGTCATAACTAAAACTGTTCTTCCATTGTTAAGTGGAAGCATTCCATGTACTAATGCAGCTGAAGCAACAGAACTCGTTCCAACGTAACGTAAAGATTCTACTCCTTCATTTGTTACTATTTCCCAAGTTATGATGTTACCGTATGCTAATGCTGTTGTAACACACGCTTGAACTTTTCCACCATGAAGGTATTTCTTACCATTACTAGCTGTAGTTTTGAATAACTTCAAAGCAGCTAGATAATTCGCAGGTAACCAGTTAGCATCTGTAGAGGATAACTTCACTTCACTTGATACAAGTGCTGTAGAAGCAGCTACAGTTGTTTTAGTTAGATCGTATGTTAGTTTGTAGATCTCCAAGTTGTACGGTGAAGTCGGACTAATTAATGCTCTGTACTGAGTGTACGTTGTATCATTAACTTTTTCAGGAGTAGTAGGATACATTGAAAGAGCTGAAGTGTATCCTGTCTTGTATGCTACAGTCGTAGTTGTGCCAGTTGAGATGTCTATTATTCTCAGTGTCCACTTTCCGGCAGCTGTAGCCAATGTCTCATCCATAAACAGCATTGCTGTTCCGTTGTTTCCTATGTGATCGAACGACTTCGACACGCCCACGTCTAATAGCGTTGTAGCAGTAGATAACGTAGCTTTATCTACTTTTTGTACATAAAATCTGTTTGTATTTGATGTTCCTATAAGTACAGCAATATATGTGTCATTTTGGTGTAATATTTTTTCTATGTATGCATCTGTTGTAGCTTGAGCCCATTCACCTACACCTAGTATTTCTATTGTAGATGCTGTTTCTCTAACTTTTAATATACCGACTTTAGAGTACACGTTAGTAACTCCTCTATGCCACATATTTATAGGTATATATGTGATTGTAGAATCAACGTTGTCTACAAAGAAATCTCCATTTTGTTGATACTCGAAAATACCGTTAACTGCTGGATAGTATGCTATCCATTTCTTGGCGTTCGGCACAGCAGGACACCCCTTAGATTGTGTAGCGAATTTCATGGTTCTAGGAGACAACGTCTCTTTGTCGTGTACTAATCCGTTCATTATTCTGTGGTAACGTGTCTCTATCATTCTAGATATAGGACCCGTTATTTTATTTGAATCGAAAATTTGCATTTTAAATCCTCCTCGTTTTTAAGTTATTATTGTATACGCGTAGTCTATTAAACCTTCTCCTTTAAGTATTACAGAAACGTTAGTTAGACCTCCGCTCGAAGTCGATATAGTTCTCACCTTAGAACCGTCATCGAATGTCTGATTTCCTATCAGACGTATCTTTATATTCGCGTTTCTGTACCTTCCGAAAATGTCTTGAATACCTACTTCCATGTACGTTGTTATTTCGTTTAGCGTCTGTGATTCGTAGTACTCTTTTTCATAGTTTATGATTACTGTTACACCTGCTGTAGAATCTATCTTTTCTATAGCTGTATCTGTTGTCTGATAATAAATATTGTCGTTGGAATCCATTCCGATCGCTTGTACTTGTGGTACAGATATATCTATATTTCTTTTTAATTCTATTTGTAAAGTTGAAGAATTTATAGATAGAATTTGAACTCTATTTTTAGCACCCAGTACGATTGTGGTACCGTTGTCTCCGTACAGAATACCGGCCATTGCCGTAGGGTGTTTGTAGTACGAAACACATTCAAATGAGGTTCTTCCTGTCTTCTTAAGAAGATAAGTATATGCGGCATTTGGACCGACTCCTCCACCCGTTGTTGATGTTTCAGTCGTATGAAGATAATTCTTACTAAGTAACGTTATGAGTATGTAATCTTCATTGTTTATCTTTATACCTTTAAGATCGTATGTACGTTGTCTGGCGTCATACGAACCATGAGGTTTAAAATCTGAAATGTCTACTTTAGAAAAATCAATAGTACAATCTGCGATGGCGGAGTACGTAACGGTAGTAGTGTCTACAGTCATCTTCTTCATCGTCGGAGTATATGGTTTAGATGTTCCGGCTCCAGCCCCATCAATGAGATGATAATAATCGTAAGTTGTTCCGCTGACGTTATACGTGCAATCAGTTATTACTTGCGTCATGTATCCTACACCATCAATAAGATCTATAGACGACAGTGTCGTATTCGTGTATGTTCCTTTATTATACGAATCATAATGATAAAAATTATTCGTAGTTTCAAAGAACAGGAATAAGTACGCTTCTGATTCTATTATTTTATTAACATGCCATGCAGCATTACTCTGAGAAACATTCCCACTTAGATCTTTTGGGACATACATGATGTAATTTGATGTGGTTACAGCTGATGAATTTGTATGTCGTACGAATAAGTGCGTTTTACTTTGTCCTAAGAATTGCCACTGTTCGTTCGTTGTCCATGCTGGATTGTACCTAGCTAACACTGTAAGTGTACCATCGTCGTTCACTTTAAATTTAGTGACTGCTGAATGCGTAGCTGTACCAGCATTCCCACGTGGGGTTATTTTGTATATTATACTACTATCCTCCGAATCGGTTAATTGTGTGGAGTGCCAAGTGGCGTCTGTTATAGAATGATTCCAAGTATCGTTTGGTATAAGTGCTACCTTACTAGTACCCATAACAAATGCCGAATCACAATTCACTACTGCGAATGCGTTCTTTATGGGTTTCCATGTATGTTTATTGTATTGTTGAGCATGGAGAATCATGATATCGTCTACTTCACATAACTTCTGTTGATTACTAGTAATTTTGTTTGAATCAAATATTTGACTCATGAGTATTCCTCCTTTCTATAAAATTTCTATATTGTATGTTAGTGCTCCGAGTGTATTTATTTTAACAGGAAGTTCTAAATACGAGTCTTTCGACGTTGTAACAACTATGTCACGCTTACCGTTTGAAACAAATACATGATTAGAACTCAAACGGATACGAACTTGTTTCGCATATTTTTTCTTATCGAAGTCCTGAATGTGTACACGTAACGTATTAGTTAAGTACGTTGAGTACGTTTTACCATCTACCTTAGGTGTGATTTTAGTATCAACATACGTATGAACTCCGCCTTCTACGAGATAAAACCCGTCTTCACCTAGTGGGGATGACGCGCTCGATTTGTTAGTATTAATTACTTTAACTTCATTCTCGTAGGATGCAACAATCTTCATTGGATTCAGAATTTCATCTACATGAGCGCTGAGATCCATTCTTGAATGCCATATTCTTCTGAGCTTATCTACTCCAGCCCATTGTATGTACGTTGGTCCGGGTATGATATGCTGAATGACTTTATACTTCAAATCGGAGTGATCTAACATGTATACGTCTATTCCATCATATGTGATGGCTACGATGGTCTTGTTATTGTCTAAGAACAACGTAGCGTCGTATAGATCGCTGAGAGGAGTAACCGACAATAACTTAGCACTGACAATACCCGTGATGTCGAATAAACATATTCTACTGTTTGCAAGATCTTCACTTGTTTGAGTCTTATCATCTGTGACAGTGACAACTAGACAATCCACACCGTCTATCTTTACGAAACGAAGATGATGGTAACGCGTCCACGTACTTAATGCTTTCATCTTCAATGGAACTACTCTATCTAAATTCTCGAATAATACCTCTGTTCCTGTTATTGTTTTAGAAGGAAGATCAAAGATTATTCTCCACAACACGAATTGTTCACTTAATCCTACGTTACGTGTAGCTGAGTTAGATTCTAGTACGCAGTATATTTCGTATTTTGAATTGCTTACTTTACGTATAGCCGGAGTTTGTCTCATCCACGCTGACGTTCCAGCGTCAGTCTTATCTAATGTGAACAGTGTTGTTATAGAAGCATCACTTTTCAACAACGCATAAATCATTACGCAGTTGTTAGCGTATTCTCCGAAGAAGTACGCATATAACCTATCTTGACCTATGTAGTGTGTCTGTGCTCTACCCGTGTGTGCATTTGATACATGAGTCTTTGTCTTCTTTGAATACATACCTATGTAATTCATCCCGTTGGAAGAGCTATCATTATATTGACGTTGCCAAGTGAAATATACGTAATCGTCATCTTGATCACATATTCTACAATTATACGAACAATCTTTACCAGATATATTAGATACTAACACTAATCTTCCATCTGGTTCTTTCCTGAATTCTCCGAAGAACATATCAGTTGTTCCTGTGCCGTAAGCAGAGTATGATGTAGTGAAACCTTTATACACAATATTCGGATCTTTATTATCCACAAGTTCAGTAGCCTCAATGGTGTCGTTTCTCCACGTAGCTTCTACTCTTGTAGGGTTATTGACGTTCACTGTTTGATATACAGAAATACCTCCCTGAAGATGAGGTACATTCACGTTATTCATTGGGAACGGTTTAAAATTATCGAGTGTGCAATCTATAGAATCCATCAATAGATGATCATCTATCTCTACTATACGATGATTCTTAAGCACTGGTAAATTAGCACTACCTCCTACGTCTAATCTCATCTAAACACCTCCTAGTGCCGTATAGTTATATTTTATTTTTACGGTTCCTTTAGCTTTCACAATAATGTTTTTGCTAATTCCTAAATTGAATTTAGAAGCTGATGTTGTCGATGTAAAAGAATACAAGAAAATGTCTCCGTCGTATATCTCAACGAAAGCATCGCCTACTATGACTGCTTCAGAATCCATAAATATGCTTATTTTTGAAGAACTCAATAGTTCCTCGACGCTCATTGCTACTCCTATCTCTTCCGTGGAAGTGAAATCTACAGTGTAGCTATTGTTCACTAAAGTCACTCCTGTTAGGAGTTTCTTTGAATTGTAAGATAGAGATCCATCGTTAGCTTCCTTTATAAGATCTAACACACCTTTGTTCACGTGGGTATGTGTGGGTATAGCTAGTATGTCGGATTGTTTAGCGTAAGTTCCGGCCATCTGACTTAAGATATAATCCCATCCAGCGAGTATTTCTTCTTGTGTGAATATACTCGGTTTATTCTTTATAAAAGCCGGATTAGATGCGTTAGACACAGACCAGTCCGGATTAGTTTCTTTTTTATATGTTCCATCATTAGATAAGAACATGGAACCATCGCCGTCTCTCAGAATAGTGTTTATACGAGTTTTCTGATCTTCGGATAGTTCCCCAATCGGTAACCATGCTGTCTTACTTGAATTCAGCATGTAAACTTTTTCGCTAGATAAACAAGCTGCCACTTGTCCACCATATCTGAGTGGATTGCTCAAAAACGTGTTCATCTTCGCTAGATCTTCAAAGACCGAATTTATGTCTAATGGCGCCGCGTATTGCCTCTCTAGTTGCAATGGGAATAATAATGTAGACATTCAACAACCTCCTTCTTGTTTATTTGAGTGGGTGAGGTTGTACCCACCCATCTTATTATATTGTTACAGTATATGTTATAGCTGCAGTTGTAGCTTGAGCAGGTACATAAGTAAACACTTTGTAGTTTACAGCGTTTCCTCCTTCAGCTCCGTTTACAGATACTGTGGTTTTCGTGAATATTCCTTTTACTTCAGCGTTCATTCCTTCTACGTATTTTACAGTAGACGGATCTTGTAAAGTTTCAGGATAAGCGAACGTTACTTTCTTTGCACCGATAGGAACACTGATAGTAAATGTTGTTCCTACTACAGGATTAAGTACTCCTGTCAATGCTCTTACTTCTGCAGAAGTAGTGTATGCTGTATTACTACTTGTATCAGAACCGTGGAAGTATTTTCTAACTCCTTTGAATACGATTGAAGATGATGTTTTAGTTCCTGCTTGGATTTGACCAGTAGCGTAATCCTTACCTAAGTTATTTTTAAGAACCGCTCCGATAGCGTAATCAGCTTCAGCTAAGTATGTTTTATTTTGATCAACGATCTTATAAGCCGTAACAGTGTATGGAGAAGTTATTGCTGTATCTGTCAATATAGCTGTTCCGTTCTCTTTTATTCTGAATGCAGTAAGATCACCAGCGTTGTTCTTAGTGAATACTGTATTAAATACAGGCGATATAGTCGTATCTGATTCAACAACTAAAGTGTTTGATGTCGTGAATGCTAAAGTAGGAGCAACGTATGTAGGATTTATTACAGCAGTTAACATCTTCTTAACCACTTCTAATAAGTTTGTACCAGTACCAATCGTAACCCCGTCAGAGTACAAACCTTGAGATACTCCTTTTACTGTGAAGTCTTCGTCGAAAGTAACATCTCCTCCGTCACCTGTAGAAGGTACAGATTCTCCTTTTATGTTTACAGCAGTAGCCCACGCGTAAATGGCTACTTGAATATCAACCATATCTCCGCCACCGTTATCCACTTGCTTAGTTTCGTAACCTACGATGAAGTTAAGGTATACTCCGTTAGCATCAGTAGTTACTTCTGGAATAGGAGTGAAACCATCCTCTCCTGGAGTATCGTCTCCTCCGACAGAATATTCTTTCCACTCATCCATGGCGTTGTTCATTACGAAGATTTTACCTTCTTGTTCTTTACATGTTACTATTTGTCCAGCGTATCTAAGTGCGTTACTTAAATACGCATTCATGTCGTCTGTCGTATTGAATACATCACTCGGATCTAATGGTGCTGCATATTGCCTCTCTAGTTGCAATGGGAATAATAATGTAGACATTTTTAAAACCTCCGTTAAATAGTTATTTTATAATTAGCCGTTGCGTTGAATGCTTCGGCTGGAGTATACGTGTATACTTTGTAAGAGATTGCATTGTACGAATTTGCTCCGTAGACGGTTATAATTTCCGGAGTACCAAATACTCCTTTTATTTCAGCATTCATTCCTTCTACGTATTGAACTGAAGAAATATCTCGTAAGTTTGCAGGATAGGCAAAAATTACTTTTTTGGCTCCCACTGGTATACTCAGTGTAAAACTACTACCAGCTGTAAGAGCTGAATTCGATGAACCGCTCAATGCACGTATCTCGTTAGATGTTATTGCTCCTGTAGACGAATTAGTTCCGTAAAATGTTTTTCTGTACGATGTGTACGTCAAATTCGAAGACGAGATTGTTCCAGCTTGGATTTGACCAGTAGCGTAATCCTCACCTACGTTATTTTTAAGAACTGCTCCAGTTGCGTATGAAACTTCTACTTTATAAACTATATTTGAATCAGTCATCCCTACGTTTGTGTCTACGAAGTTTTCTATAACAGACGTCGTTTTAACTAGGTTACCGTTCTTATATATCTTACATGAAGTCACGTTTCCGGCGTTATTCTGGATGAAAGTTGGAACGATAGTTATAGTGTTTACCGTTCCAGCTTCTACTACGAATGGAGATGATCCACTCAATGATAAGGAAGGAGAAGTGTACGTTGGAGGTATTACTTTCTTCAACATTTTCTCTATGATATCTTCTATTTTAGTTCCAGACGGAATAACGTTTCCATCACTATAACTTCCTGAATTTACTCCGACTACGTTTATAGATTTCGTTGTTCTCGGTACAGATATGAGTTCTACTTCTTCACCGTAAATTGGTTCTTTGTACGCGTCCAGACCTATCTTAAATTTAAGATAGATTGCTCCATCAGCTGTTCTGAAAATAGGAACAGGAGTGAAACCGTCTTCACCTTTAACAAGTTCAGGGTTTCCTACGATTTCAGCAACACTCATTCCTTGCCATAATCCATCTTTACAAACTAAAACATCGCCTTCGTCTATACTAGTGATGTCTACTGGTAGACCTCCTAAACCGGTATCACCGCCATCTCCATACATCGAGTCCAATAAAATGTAATCTATAGCTTTCATTATTATTCACCTCCTGTTTATTGTTATACAACAATGTTCATTTCTGGCAAAAAAAGAAAGATGCCCCGAAGGACATCTTGCTTATATCTTCATATTCTTCAGTATCTCCCTTAATTCAGGAGATAACAGTAACCATATTTTTGTTAAGTGTGACATGATGTTTTCTTCCGCGGTATCTTTATCATCTCTAAGTAGTTCTGTCACATTACTCGATTCAGATGGCAATGGAGGTGGTGACATTACATTTTCATTGATTATGTCAGACGTATTCTTTTGAAGTTTCCAGACGTTCTCCTTGTCATCGTATACTAGAATACAGTCTGGTTGTTCTTTGAAGTCAACGTATATCGTTTTACCTTTCTCTACTATCTTAATATACAACAATACCCCGTTCGGAGTATTCATACCTTTTATAGTTCTAGAGTAATCTTTTTTCTTGATGTTCACTTGATGTATAAGTTTGAATAGTTCAGGATCTCCTATAACAATACTTTTATTGTCTTCCGGGTCCCCTTCAAATCCTAAGATTTCTGTTATCATTTCTGTTACTTTTAGAGTGACACTCACTCCTGTTAATATATTCATCGTATTTATTCCTCCTTCTGAGTTAATCCCATGGTAATATTTTCTTGATATACGATTCAGCCTTAATAGTTAATTCGTCCAGACCATTGTCGTTACTGATGATATCATCGTACTTATAGTTGTGTACAACATCATCCGCTCCGTTTATTACTTTGACACCTCTGTCTGAAGTGATAAGTAAAGTTTTAACATCATATTCCTCGTATCCAGCTAAAATCAGTTGTTTAGTTTTTTCTATTTCTTCAGGTTCACGAATATGAATGAAAACTATAGAATTCGTATTAGCTTTATATAACGAAGTTTGTATATAGTTCCATGCTCCGTCGTATAATTCTACACTCATGCTTTTCAATTTATGTAGGAATGATCTACCCTTCTCGTTCTTTATACCGTCCCATCCGAGTAGGTGAGCAGCTTGTTTGACTTTATCTACGGATGAGATGTTAATGACTTCTAGATTGTCGTGTTTTAAGTTCTTTATGATTGTTATGAATGCGTCTTTTCCGACTTCACCCGCTCCATTTATTATTACTGCTAATTTTGTTTTTCTTGGACGTTCTATGTTCTTTATCAATGCATTGAATCTTGTTTGTACGAATCTGATACTCATATCCGATAACTCGCACGCAATGTTCTGTAATTCATTATTAGTTAAAGCTGGAATCTCTATTTTTAAAGATTCATTTCCTATTACATTTGACAAAAAAGAAAGATGTCTACTTATTTTGTATAGTTCCGGTAAATCCTTTTTAGATAATTTTTCTGAATGGATACATCTCATATCATTCAACATTACCTCGATTATATATTCTGTGTTTCTGTCCATTGCTCCTCCTTGTTGATTATGACTTCCAATGTATCTCGAACTTTATCGTAATTACCTCGACATAGTTCAGTTACACATTCAGTCATAAAACTTTTATATTTTTCGTTACTGATTAGCATTATGAGTAGCGGTTCTATAGGATTTCTAGAATATGAAGTGAGTCTACTGAATATTTCTAAATGCATTCGTATCTCTATATTCTTAACTTCATCGAACGGCTTCATTGTAAGTATTAAGCGTTTAGTTGAATTTCTTAAAACAAAGTTAACGTATTGTAACGTCTTGTGGTAATCTGGATTCTTTTCTGTTAATTCTTCTATTATTCTTATAGATGAGTACGTCAATGACAGAGAAGAATTAACTTCTATCGTGTTGATTATATCTTGGAAAGTAAACATATTTTTCATCCTCCATCACGTTAATGTTATTCTTTTTTTTTACAAAAAAAAAGACTCTCTCAGAAGAGAATCTTTATCATCGAAACTAGTAAAAATATAGTAGACAAAGATATACTTATATTTATTACTTTTTGAAGGATACCATTTTTCTCTAATACTAACACGTCGTTTGTTATTTTCTTCATCTCGAAGAAGAAATCTTCAGGATGTCTGAGTATCACTAGCGTTAATATAACTATCACAGCGAATACGCTTAACCCTATGCATCTACCTAACACGTTTAGTACGTTCAAACCTTTAATTAATATTTTCATTTTACTTCCTCCTGTTTAAATTTAAAAAAGGAGCCCCGAAGGACTCCTTTTATTTTCTTACAGCATCTAGAATTTTGGTTACATGTAGACTAGCAGTAGACACATGTTTATTTATCGTGTCTAATTCTTCTGCTGTGTATTTTTCAGTATTTAGCTTACTATCTAGCAATACCAGTAATAAAGATTGAATACTATTGAAGTAAGCATCTCCTGTCACGTCTGGATTAATGGACGGATTACATGGATACAACGGAGACACTAATACGTCTCTGAAGTGCGACTCTTTATTAGAAGCAATGCTTTCTAGTACTCTAATGGACGCTTCTAACTTGAATCTTAATTGTTTGAATCTATCAAGATTCGCTTTTATTGAAGCTGCAGTTATTTTCATAGTTGATGGTAACTTAGCTTGATTAACTGTATTGATGAATCTAGAATAATCTTTCTTGTTCATCGTTTTCACTATGTCTTCTATAATGTTTAAATTTTTCATGTTGTTGTTATTCTCCTCTCAAGTTATTATAGTAAGAAATCTACAGATTCCTGGATTTCTATCTCCTCATCTTCACCTACAGTATTTCTGTTCACTATAACAGCTTTAGGGTGCGTATCTAAGTAGTTCTGTAATTCTCTGAGATCACTAGCTTTAGACTCTTTTCTTATCTTTATTATTGCCATGATTTTTCCTCCTCAAATAAATTTATTACTTCAATGTTAACTTAGAAATTTTATTTTCATACATAAGAATCTTTTTCTTATGTATTTCTATTGTCTTTTCTAAATCATTTATTTGAGTCTCGGTCTGCATCAGTTTACTAAAATTCAGATTTTCGACGTATTCAACTTGACGTTCTTTAGCTTTTGATACTGAGTACTCTAGATCTGCTATTTCTATTTTCAAGTCTCCGATTATAGACATGTAGTTTTCTACAGTGCATTTGGATTTCTTTCTTTCTCCTCCGTTTTTACCGGCGTATGTTTTAGAGTACTCAGGCATACAATCTACACAGATTTTCTTTTTAGAACGTGTAGATACTCTTCCGGTTTTACCGCATAACACACACGTGTCAGAAGTGAAGCTCACTGTGTACTTAGTACGCTGTTTATATGTACCAGCAGCTATTTTTTCATCACGTACCTTTTCTCTTCTGAGCTTATCCCTTAATGCTTTTTTGTCTTTAGAACACTGAACGCATGTTCTTCCTGTATTAACGTTGGCTTTAACTGCCATATCAGCACCGCAATACTGGCATACTGCGTGTTTCGGTGTAATTTTTTTAACATGAATACGCGCACATTTAGCGGAGCAGTATACACGTTCTCCATCTTTGAAACAAAGTTCAGATGCATTTTTTGAATCATATAATGGTAAATCTTTGTTGCAGTTCAAGCATTTAAATTTACTCATTAAAATCACCTTTTTCAACAAAGTATTTTGTGACTCCAGTTAACGATATTGTCTTATCGTACAGTTCTTCTAACTTCGATACTGTTTCAATATCTCTTTTACTACCTTTCGATCCTTTTAACTCATTTATAACTGATCCGCATTCTGATAATGCGATTATTGTTAATTCCATTAATCTAGAAATTTCTTCTCTTTCTTCTTCTGAAAGATTTGTATTTTTTGACCCGTCCACGACATACATCCCCATAATAGTTGCATTTAATTCAACTATCATGCTCATATACATGTGCAGTAAATATTCAATCTTGTGCATCATTCTAGAGTTTATTCTAGAATTCACTCTGCTGTTTATAAATTTTGCGAGTCTATACGCTCTCGGCACAGATACCGACATAACTCCTATTATAAAAAATATAATTGCTGTTGATGATACCCATAATAAATTCCATAGTATTGTTGTCATATTTTTACTTCCTCCTATAAGTTAATGGGATTCCGAAGAATCCCATTTTAAATTTTATTTTATTTTATTTAAAATGCTACTGAATATTTTCATATCAGTAGCGGTATCTAATATTGATACTACAGATTCGAGTATGGTATGTATGTACTCTTCATCATTTTTATTAATATTAAATAAAGTAGTCGAAGTAGATATATCATTGGAGTACTTGATATTCAATGTATTTCCTAGAATACATATATTGATATCATCAGCGTATCCCATTATTTCTATAATCTCATTGAAGACGTATAAAGTTTTTTGGAATCTAATATAATAGATTGCTGCTGCTTCACTATTTACATCTGTCTTTGTTTCTTCAATAGAAGATGGTGTATTTTCTGAAGTAAACACATGAGGTTCAATATGTTCAAAAGACGCGTTGGCTATGGTTGTATGTATTCTTCTTAATCTATCTTCTTTTTGTTGAAACTCTAAATCTTCTTTAGCAGATTCTTTAAATATACGATGAGCAGGCATCACTTTACCATGCGTGTTTTCTCCGCTGTACTCATCCAACAGATTATTTCGTAATACTGTTGCACTTAGATCTTCTGCATCATTTTTTTCTTTCAATAGCAACACCGTCTTTCATTCCTAAAATATCTATATCTGAATAATCTCTAGCTATGGTAACATTACATAAGTCATCAATGATATGTATCATTCCAGGTTTAACACTCTGCATCACGCAGTAGTTAAGAATACTTGACACTGCATTAGTCATTGCATTAAGGTTGGTGTTTTCGTTGACATTTGTACCAGCACTGAAGTGTACTTTCATTAATGCTTCAGGATGCAATATTGTTTCACCGTTTACTACTTCGGTGATGACGTTCGTTTTCATAGCATTTATTACTCTATCTATGTAAACATGGATTCCTTCAGCAACGTCACGTAAAGCAATGTCACTATCAGTTTTATTTTCCTCTACTAATTTTTGGAATTGAGTTAAGTTCATTCCGCCGTATTCTAATCCTAACATCTCAGTCACGAAGAATATTAATGTAGTAGATGTTAATACTACGAAGTCCGTAACTTCAATGTCTTCTTTTCCTTCTCTTTTATATCTTCTTTTAGTGTATCTTGGAGACATGCTTTCTGGTACCATTTCTAAGAATAATTTCTTGAAATCTGCCTTTGCGTTTTCTGAAACATCTTTTAATGTTTCAGAACCGTCTTCGCTCACTATACTATAATATGTATGGAAAGCCATTGCTGCTTTGAACAATTCTTCCATCTTGCTAGACACCATCATGCTCTGTTCAGTTATCCTTTTTAATTCTAAGCTTTCATTCATTTTGTTTCCTCCTCTATGTTACTCTCTAAGTATGATACTAGTGTGTTAAACATACCTGTCTCCGTGAAAGTTCTCACATCTGGAAACTCGGTATCTAAGAACTCTGTCACATCAATGTGTCCGTGTGTATTCGTTATATTCTTGTACACTGCGAGTATTGTTTCTTTTCTATGATATACAGCATCCCACGCTTTTTTCATCCCTTCTGTTGAGTGAGCGATAGGGTTTCCTGCTACCTTTTCTATAACATGAATCCAATCCTCTACACAGTTACGAAGTTCGTCGTTACTTATAGAAGCAATATCTAAAGACAATACAGCTTCAATGTCTTCTATTTTGTACGGACTGTTTCTTAATGAATCTACGTATTCTTCGTATGAAGGTATCTTGAACATGTTATTCATACATGACTTATGTGTATCAAATAAGTCTACAACTTCTTTAATCATTATTTTTATCCTCCTCTTCTATCAGTAATATGTCATGTGGAATAACTTTATACATAACTTCGTTAGTTGAATCCAACATATCATACAAAGCATTAGTTTTATTTTCTAGTGCTCTTATTTCTGTCGTTATAACCAATTTCAACATATCACTTATGTCTTTTATTCTACTGTGATCTGACACCACATAAATGTTATCTACCATTGCAGCTTCATCATCGCCGTATTGCATGTACGGAGTATTGCAGTCATTATCATATGAGTAGAATACTCTAGAGTGTTTTAATTTCTTTCTCAATGACATTCTAGATATAAAGTTCCCGTTGTCTTCTTTGTATTCCAGGTCTATCCTTTTATCTTTCACGTTTATTTTATAAACGTAGATTCTGTAAGGATCCACAATGTACCTATCAGCTACTTCTTCCGGTTCAGTGTTCAAATTTGTTGTGATGAATATGAACACAACCTTACCGTTCTCCATATCCTTAAAAGCTTTCTTTTTATCCACCATGCTCCATTGAGTACTAGTGTCTAGTATCTCTGGAAACTCGTCTCTTACGAGATTACCTTCAGCATCGAACGTCATCATTCTACATCTTATTTTTTTCATTTGTTTCCTCCTGTATTATCATTCTTTTATTCCAATAATCTATACCTTTAAAGCTATCATCAAAGACACCTTTCATTACTAAGTCTGTGATGTCTACTGATTGATCGGTGTATACGGTGTATACTCCTATTGTGAACGAATGAAATGTATTCGTCCAATCCCTCTTCACTCTTTTAGAGAAAGTAGGGTTTAGATCTTCTAGACCGAAAATTGTGGTTTTAGTTGTTATAAAGAACTCTTTAGTTTTCTCCTTTAGAAATACCGTGTCTATGTCTTCTTGTATTCCCATCTCTCTTATCATAGTGATAACTGATTTCACTACTTGAGTTGCATCTAATAAAGTTCCATCTGCATTCCTTGCCAGAAATGCAGCCTTAATTCCTGATTTGCTGTATTTTCTTCTTGCTCTTTTATCTGTTACGTATGTATTCATTTTGTTTCCTCCTTATTGTATATAGATCCCTCTAATGTTGTCACGTCTGCTGTGTTTGATTCTTCGTTTGTAGGTTCTATGTACTCTTCCTCATACATAGCACCGCTTACTGCTGAAAACTCAAAATATAGTTCTGGTGTAGTCTCAAGCTTTCCTATACTTGTTAATGCTACCAAGTCATATTCTTCTTCAGTGTACCATCCTGAGATGATACATTGATGCATCAACATGTGTCCACCTAATAATCTGAAGAATTCCTCTCTTGGTATTCTGAAAGTTTTTCCGTCTTCGTCATTTTTCCACGGTAACAAAGTATTAAACGTGTCATTTATTCTAACATGAACTCCTTTAGATGAAGTAATTTCATCTTTACCAATAATTAATCCTTTTCCTTTTAAATACTCTTTTAATTCCATTTTAATTCCTCCTTTATTTTTACACATACATCAATGTGTCTATGTATGATTTATCAGCTAATAAAGCTAAGTCAGTTAAGTCCGGTATAACTTTGCTTATATGAATGAACTCTGAGCTCAATCCGGTATCAAGTTCACCACGATCCGTACGGATCACTATTTTATGATCGATGTCACTTAATCCATCGATTCTGTTGACTTCTAACTTATACCATTTTTTATCATTGTCTTGAACTAAGTAGTCCAAAATAAACGGTGAGTTTACTCCTTTTCTATGTTTGCATAGCTTGATCTTAATCATTTTACTTCCTCCTGTGTTTTACGGGGGTTCCGAAGAACCCTCATTTTATTTTACCATCTTTAAGAATTCAGCGTACGATATTACAGGCACACCTAGATTCTTAGCTTTTTGAGGTTTAGAGTTACCAAGATCTTCACATATTAAGTATGATAGATTCTTTGAAACTCCACTAACCATGACTCCTCCGTTCTCACGTATCAGAGTTTCTATCTTATCCTTTGTACTCGGTAGGTTTCCAGATATACAGAATGACCTACCTAACAGTACGTTTGATTTTCTTCTATTTAACGTGTTTATTATTTTCACGTTATCCAGAAACCTTTTTAGAGTGTTTATTCCGTCAGGTGAACGTAACACTTCTAAGATTGCTCCTTTTGCAACGTTACCTATAGTCGGATTCCACTCTATCTCAGAGCTAATTATATTGTCCACGGAATTTACTTCGGCTATCTTCTTAGATATTGTTACACCGCTTCCTTCAATTTGTAAGGCTGCGAGGACTCTATAAAGTTCTACTCCGTTTCTAATTTTCGAGATAGATTCTTGTAATTTGTTTACGGATGTATCTCCGTATCCGTCTTCATGTCTCATCTCATCGATGACGGTGTTTGTTGGATCTAGCACATCGGTGATATGCCTGACTCCTTTGCTGTACAGATATTCCACCACGGATGGACCGAAACCTTCGATATCCAGCACTCGTTTAGATACAGCATACAGCATCGAAGACTTAACTCTATCTGGACACTCTGTGTTTTCGCATTTCAAGTCAGCTCCGTCCGTTACGATGTTTCCTCCACATACTGGACAATTCTCAGGAATACGTACCTCTTTAGAATCTTCCGTATGAGATACAACATGTGATACTTTAGGTATCACTTCTGCGGACTTGACCACCATAAGCATATCTCCTATGCGTATGTCCTTGCTCCGTATGTAATCCAAGTTATGCAAAGTAGATCTAGAAATAACGCTTCCGGCTATTTCTGCTGGTTCTATTATTGCAACCGGAGTAAGTGTACCGTATTTTCCAACTTGCCACACTATGTCCGTTAATTTAGTGATAGCTCCTTTCGGGTCAAATTTATATGCTTTAGCCCATCTAGGATACTTCAGACCATCTCCTAATTCCTCACGTATCTTCTTAGATGCAACGGAAACAACTAGACCATCTGTAGGAAAGTCCAAATCATTCCTCGCGTACTGATACTTATTAATCATAGAATCTATATCATTTGATACAGTTATAAGTTCTAGAGTTGAACTATCATCGAAAAGAAGACCATGTAGTTGAAGTTTGTCGTAATTTGAATCTACTGCAGAATTCATTATTTTAAACGCTTTAAATGACATTCTGCGTTGTTTAACGTCTTCCACATTCTTTCCGGAATGTATTATTGATGCTGCATTCCTCGGATTAGAAAATGCGTCTAATCCTTGCTTTATTCTTTCTTCATTTATATAAATGAAGTCTTCATTAGAGATCATACATTCTCCACGTATAATATCTGAAAAAGTCGGGTCATTTAATACTGATGGTAGATTCTTGAGAACTTTAGCATTCTCTGTAATGACGTCTCCCGAAATACCATCTCCTCGAGTCATTGCAGAAGTTAATCTACCTTTATCATATGTCAGTGAGAGTGAGATACCGTCCCATTTCCATTCTACTTCAAACACAACATCATGTGAGTTGTATTGTTTCTGAACAGATAACATCCACTTCTTCAATTCGTCAGGTGAATACGTGTTGTCTAGTGATAACATCGGTATAGCGTGTTTCATATTTTTAGAACTAGAAGAACTACTTCCGACGTGTTGCGTAGGAGAATTAGGATGTTTGTACCCTACACGAAGTTCTAAGGATTCTAACTCCTTCAACATTTTATCGAATTCAACATCACTGAGCGGACTTACTCCGGTTGAATAGTATGCGTTGTTTGCTCCATTTAGGAGATTCATTAATGCATAGTATTCTTCGCTGAGTCGTGTAGAGGTGAATCCATCTAAACCTAATATCTTTAAAACTGTAGGTTCGACATCTAATCCAAACTTTACAACTTTACGAATATCTTTAGGTCTCATGAACGCACCCAGCGTTTCCTCGATGTGTATAGGTAGAGGAGTAGCTAGTGTTTCTGAGACTATCACATTATCCCTACTAGATCTTAAACACGACCTAGTATGGGCATCATAGGAATCAATATTATCATATATCTCTTCCAATGAGTCATATGTGTTTACTAGCTCTTTAGCTACTTTGTCGTGTATACCCGAACACCCCGGTATACAGTCGCTTTTATCTCCTATCAATGAGAATAAAAGTGGTATCTTCGTAGGAAAAACTCCATACTTGGATATAACATCTTCTTCCGTGATAAGTTCTTCATGCTTTAATGCACCTGATCCTCTGCCGTTGTTTAGATGTAATTCTACATCCGAAACAGAACACACAAGCTGAGATAGATCTTTGTCGCCTGACACGATAATGATCTTAACTTTACCTTTGAACTTTTTAGTCAAAGCAGCAATGACATCATCCGCTTCGTAACCGTTCGCATAAATACGTCTAATTCCTGACGCTTCAATGTATTCTCTAGCAATTTCGAATTCATCGCTCATGACTGAATCCGAATTTCCGTGTCTGTTTGATTTATACATAGGATAAATCTTTCTTCTCAGAAAAGCATTATCTCTGGTGTCTTCAGCTGACACAACGTAATGAGGATTGTAGTGTTCTATAAGCTTCTTGAAATGAGAAGCTATACCTATGGCTACCCAATTCTTTTTATAACGTATACCGAATGAATGATACGCTTTATGTAGATACGACGACGTATCTATTATTAACATTGTCTCCATCTCGACCTCCTTTGTTATTTATTTCTGTTACTCTTTTATCATATATAATATGATTACAAAAAATAAACGCACGATTATATTGAACGCACGTTTATTATTATTATGTTATTACTTTTTATAACGGTACTTTGTACCGTATAAAATTAGATTCTTTTTCTCTTGGAGAAATAAGAATCCTTTTACTATGTAGAATAGTACTCTTTTCATTATTCCTCCTTATTAATGCTTCTTAGTTTTTTAACTTCTTCAAGCATATAATGGCTCATGAACTCATCATACGCTTTATCTTCCATGTCTATAGAAGATTCAATCTGGAATCTCTTAGCGATGTATTCTTCATCAACCACATCTACTGCTGTTCTATATACTGTTCCAGTTTCTGATATCATCACGATACCACTAACTGCGTCTTTCTTGAAATATAACTCTGTGATATTAGCGTTTTCTTTTGAACTGAAAAGCATTCTAGGCTCACCTTGAGTTGTTAACAGTATTTTCGGCGTTTCAAACATTCTTAAATCCATTTTCATTCCTCCTATTTTGTTTTTAATATTTATACCATAAAGAGATGATCTCTTTATTTTTTCTTACCATGTCTATCTCGACAGACACGTTTTCACGCTTTGTTTCAAACCATACTACAGTTTGTCTAACAATGCTGTAGATGATTCTGTTACTTATGGATTTCATTACAGGATTAAAGTTCCTATCACTCATAGAATTAAACGCTAGATGTCTAGCGTACGAAGAAGCTATTCTAATGACTTCTTCATATCTATCTAATATGAGTTCTTGCATTTCGAACTTACCTTCTTTGGTAGTCATGTCTTGGACAGAGATAAGTTCTCTATCCAGATTTTCTAGCTCATCATAAAGGAATCTGTCTTCTTTCTTCAATGTCACTTCCTTTATTACTAGTGTTTCCATATATTCATACGGGTCATTGTTAATAGTATCCGGTGTTGTTTCTACGAAATCATCACCTGATTCCGTTACTTTTTTCTTGTTCTTTAAAAATTCCATTACTTTCATTTTATTCCTCCTATTTTGTTTTTTTTTTAATTTAATTGAATTTTTGCTACCCCTACGATGGCCGTTCCGAAGACATCTACTTCTAATGACATCTTCTTGTAAGTATAACCTACACCGATTGTTCCTATCACTGACCAATCTTTGTAGATAACGTTGAAGTTTTTAAATTCATATGAATATTCTGGGTTTGCGTTACTGTAAAGTACATCTACAGCATTGTACCCTTTACACACTCCCGCTCTTAGCGAAAGATAGAATCCTTTCTTTTCGAATTTATATCCACCCATTAACATGAAGGCTTCTGAGAAGAATGAATTTTCGAATACTCCGAACATGATACTTTTATTGTTATTTTCGTTGTATGAATAATCATCAACGAAAGTAGTGTTGTCTACGTGATGTGTGAATAATCCCATTGCTAAGTTTATTTTTTTTGTAATCATCTTTTGCCATCAATGTTGTTGATAAAATAACTAATATCATTAATACTCTTTTCATTTTAATTCCTCCTATGGTTTCACGAGTAGTTTATTAGTCTCTCGAGCGACTTTATTTTATTTCTTTACATAATTATAATATATAACTTGTGACCGTTCATTTTTTAGTAATAAAATGTTCCCCGAAGGGAACATTATTTACAGATGAGCCAAAGTGTTTACTTCAGTAACTACCCCATACTGATTTCTCGTACAAGTACTACCCAGGTCAGCGAAGTATAAATCGTTTCTATCACGATTAGCTTCACATATTGATCTGTGAACAATTAGTATTGTTTCTTCTACATATTCAGGTAAATTTTCTGTTTTACCGTATGTCACTTTACGCGTATTTATTCCATTAATATCACCTGATATTATGAATGTAGAACTTACAGATTTCACACACAGTGCATCTGCTGAAAACAGAATACCGTTAACAGTTAAATCGCTACCTGTCAAGTTTCTAATTTTTGTCATTTAAGAACACCTCTTTAACAACCTCCATAGATGTAGCATACAACGCGATTTTTTCTATATTCGAAGCATCAGCTTTGTCTCCGATACTTTCCACGATATCTTCTGTTATTTCTTTTAAGATAGCAGTATACGACGCTTCAACTATAGGAGAGTTTTTAGAAAGTTTAGAAACCAGGATGTTTTCGTCTTGTATCATGTTATTAACATTCGTGATATCATTTTCAATAAGACCCATATTGTTCATGAATTCTCTTCTAACTTGCATGAATTTATTTCTATCTTCATCATTCGTAGCAGTTTTAGATTTTAGTTCAAGATCATTAGCTATACCGCATGCTAAGAAATAATGTACTCTTCTTTTATTCTGAATCTTATTTAAAAACTTATTAAGTTCAGGAGCGATCATGAACATAATAGCGACACCTATCACGTTTGTTAAAGCTATTAATGTTAGCGCCATAGCACTCGCAGACATTAATACAAAGTATTCCATCCACGCAGCTTTGATAGACGGGTTAGCTCTCTTAGTTAACACATAAGAAAGATATTCGTAATATGCAGAGTCTTTCTTATAATCAGACAATTCTACTTCTTTAGAGTTGAAGTATCCTCTAAGATCGCTTATTATCATTTCTTTAAGGTTGTGTAAGAGTTGTCTTATTTTAGACTTATCGCTCATATTAGTATTTATGAATACTTTGTCTTTTACGAAAGCATCTATTGTTTTATCCGTGTCGACGTTTTTAAGTTTGTCGTTTACAGTAACCCAACGTGCTTCAGTATAGTCTATAACTTCATCTTCTTTTTCTTCCTCATTTTCTTCCTCGTCATCGAATCCACCACCTTTATCATCGTTGACAAATTCTTCTGAGTCAGGATCTATGTTATCTAAGTCATCCTTTAGTTCATCTTCTTTCTTAATGATATTCTCTGTTTTCTCGATATCATTAGAAATGATTTCAGCTAATTTTTGTTTAATGTTGTCGGTCAGTACTAACTTCTTGAACTCACTATCATTAGAATCTTTTAGTTCGCTCATTAATAAGAAAGGATTAGTTGACTCAGCTATAGCTATATCTTCCTGAGCAGCTTCAAATCTGAAACAGTTAACATCGTGTATTTGTTCAGTCAAGTTACAAATGAAACCTCCTAATTCGCTTTTACCATATTCCTTTTCGAAATCTTTGAATGACGCGCTTCCGAAAACGTTTTCTAAAATACCAACTATAGTGTTGTTGTCGACTTCTGGAGAAGTAGGTGTTACATTCTTAAAGAAACTGACCATAACAGCATTGTACACTCCATCTATGTTTCTTTCTACTTTTTCTAGTATTTCTTCTTTTGTTTTCATATTTTCTTACCTCCATTTTTATTTATCGCGGATGCTTGCTCGTAGCGTAACATCTCGAATGCTGAATCGTCAGTCTCGTTAGCACTCAATGTTTCTATTATTTTATCTAGTGATTTCGGAATAGTGTTGTCGATCTTTTTAATTGTTTTGTTTGAAGTTTTCATTTGTGTTTATCTCTCCTTCTACTATGATGTTTAGGAATGAGTAGTTATCATAGTCGGATGAGTCTTTCAAGAGCACATCGATGTAATGCTCTATGATTTTTTCTTTGATTTTTAAACCATCTAGTACTTTCTGATTAACTCCTAGTTTTAGGAGAATGGCACAGTGTACTTCTTTTGGATAAAAATCCAAGAAGGTCTGAAGCGTTTTTCTGTAGCTTTTCTTCTTACCTAATTTGAAATGCGATGTATATTTCTGAATATACACGTGGAATTTAAGAAGATCTTTAGTATCCAATAAGTTATGCATTCTTATGAACTTCGGATGTAATTTCATGTCAGCATATCTGGCTGTTCCTTTGATTATCTGATCGTACATGGCGTGTACTTTGTTATTGTCAGAACAGTACACAATCGATAATTCTACTCTCTCCTTCATACTCATGTACTTATACGAATGATTCTCTACTATTAGATTGTCGTCTAATATGACTCTGAAGTTCGTATCATGAAGTATGTCAAAGTGAACCTTCTCAGCATTGTCGTTATCTTTGACTACGATGGAAGGTAACAGTTCACTCATTATCTCTTGCATGCTTAGATACTTAGCCATATCTTTGGTTGGCATGTAATACATCTTCATCGTAAGTTTCATGAGTTTATCCACTACGATCGATTGAAGTAAACCGTCAGAATTATAAATTGGTCTGAAAAGCTTCTTCATTTCGTTCTTAGCAGGATTATAGATAGCGAAAGTTTGCGTATTAAAACGCACTCTTCCGTCTATCATTGGGGATCCGTGTATCGTGAGTTTTAATTCTTTATCGAACACTGGATCTCCGGTATCTACGATGACTGCCGAGTCATATTTTCGAGCTGTCTCCTCTATTCTGTCTTTACTCAGCTTAGCCATGGTTATACCTCCTATATTTATGATTCTTATACTATTATGTTATTCTATTTATTTTTTGAACAGTCCAACCTACAGCAGCGTTAACTCTACTGTTGTAACCAGCGAATAACGTGTTCTGAATTTTTCCTGCCCAACGTTTAGGAATATTCATTACCCATTGTTTCTTATCTTTAGAATGAAGAACAGCATTAACAAACATTAAACGAGTCTTCTCTTGAGAGATGACTACTCCTGTCATTGCAGCCATGTATTCTGTTAATCCTAAACATTGCGTAAGTTTTAAACGTGTAGCTTTTAGAGTCTTCGCGTCCTCTCTCATAGGTACACCCATCGTACCATATAAGTCTTTTATAGTCATAGTCACTTCAACACGAGTAGGTAATCCGTCTACAGTCATGTCTTCTGGTCGCTTACTTATTGTTATGGATGTAGGTAATGCTAAGTTAGAGTTAACTGAACCTCTAGAATACGTTCTAAGAACGTATGGTGGAGCATACGCACCTAATCTGTTCAGCATAGCAGAAGATCCTGATGTCACGTTCCTAGGCATAGTTGTCTCTAGAATATGAGCTAACGGAACTAGTATCTCTTTGTAAATACACTGTCTTTGTGGAGCTGTTGCTTGTAGTATTATTTTCACTTCGAAACTCTTGTCTGTATCTGAACCTTTCCACACTTCTGGAGCGATAAGCTTAGCTCCAACTTTTATTATACCGAATAACCTTTTAACCCATCCGAGTACACCGTCATTAGCTTCGTATGTTCCTTGATCTACGAATGATTTCGTGAAATCGAAGTCGTCTGCTAAGAAAGCCACTTCTGCAACAGTGTCTGATATAGCGTTTTGTGTAACTGTACTCAATAAAGAAGACGGTCCTGTAGAATGTGTTACTGTTAATGGAACTTCTATTCCTCCATCTGTGTAGAAACAAATGGTAGAAGCCATACTCTCTGCGTGAATATCATTTGTGTAGTCGTCTAAGTCGAATCTACCGTAACCACCCACAACATAGTTTCCAGACTTATTCATTAGTCCTTTTATATTCGCAGCGTCCGATATCTCCGTTTCATCATCCGTGAAGTCTTGGATACCCCAGAATGACCTATACGTATTTATACCGTGCTGATTGCCTTTGTCTGCTTTCTGTGTATTCGTGTACACTGGTAAAACCTTACCTTCGGAAACTCTGTTTATGGAGGGCCTACTCAATGAGTTCTTTTGCTCAAGCACAGCACTACCTTCTAAATCCAAGAACGTAGCGAATCCATTACACAACAATGATACACCTTGTGCGTACTCTGTTCCTGCCGGTTGGAATACGATCATCATAGATGCCGCTTCTTCAGCTGCTTTCTGTACGTCATCTTGCACAGCTATGCTTACTTGACTATCTCCAGTATTCGATGCTAGAATTGCTTGTCTGGCTTCGTCAGAAATCCCGTGTAAAAATATAGGTTTACCTATCTCGAAAAATACGAGATTAGCGTACTTCAAGTACACTTCTATCCACTTCGCCCCTTGGTAGGGTGGTGAGAAATAATTCTCACCATATGAAGTTGATGTTATTCCGTCCAACGGGTCTGCATCTGAATGTGACATCATGCTACCATTCTGTCCTCCGTCTTCAGAATACGCGTGTTGAAACAGTCTCAAGTCTGCTAAGTAATTAAATTTCGGAGGAAGACCCATTATTCCAGCTGTAGTCATGTATTGACTATACTCAAAAGCTAAATTTAAATCAGACTTAGAAGTTGTCTTATCATTTATTCTGTCGCTCGGAGTCTTACCTTTGAATAATCCTGTAATGTTTGCTGCGGAATCATATAATAAATTCCACGTATCTGATAATGCGTGAGCAGCATTTCCACCGAATTCTTCTATTAACGACCATCCGCTATTTAATCTGTTTTTGACTTTGGAACCAGTTCCAACGCCATTATCGGTAGCATCTTTATTGTTATTAAGTTTACTACCATCTACTTTGTGATCTGTACCTTTTGAAACTGTACTGTTAGTGTTTGATGTTACTACCTTCGTTGTTGTCAATTAACATCACCTCCTTATTATAATCCACCTTTAACTATGTGATTCCTAGATATTAGCCATGGACTTTGACCATTACGTGCTTCAGGTTTATTGTTGTTTTTCATACTATCCATGAGAGATTGCATCACGTTATTTAGTCCTCTGTTTACTTTTTCTTCAGAAACAGGTTTATTTGATACAGTCAATTGTATGAATTGAGTCATTAACTCTACGAGTGAACTCATCTTAGAATCTATAGATTGCAATACACCCAAACTAATGTTGTTATGTTTAGTTTGCTCTACCATTTGTTGTGCTATCACTGAACTATTGTGATGTGTGTTGTTCTTATTAGAAGAATCAGTGAATGTTACTTTTTGAGAAGCTTCGTATTTTGCTTTCTCTCTCAATGCTTCTTGTATGAATGAATGAGTAGCATTCATCATGTTACCTGACGTATCTGTCTTCTGTTTACCACTCAATGCATGAGATAGTGGACCCGATGCGGTGATCGAATTTTTATTAGTAGGAATTATTACTTCGAATACGCACGGTAACATCGTAGCCCATGTATAAAACTTCTCAGTTTCCTTATATGGGTCATACAAAATCACACCAGAATCCCCGATATGTTTCATATACAATGCATGATTCTCAGGGAGAGTGTTTATTGTACAGTTACGTATCGCGAATACTATACCGAAAGCAGCCTTAGCTATCGCGTTCTTGTCAGGTTTAACTACTTTATTAGAAACTCCTTTGGAAGTGATGTATGCAGATAATGTCTCAGCCGAGAATCCTGAATTCTTTTTCCTTCTACTACGAAGTTGTTTAGCTGTAGTCATCAATGGTTCACGTACACCTGAGTCTTGTAAGAATAAGTTCGTTGTAACTGGACCACATCCTACTTGTTGAAGAGTCATTCCGTCTCCTCCAGCTGACATAGAGAACTTAGAGTTCTGAGAATACATTTGAGTAAACATACTCTTAATTCCATCTATTCCAGTCTTTGTTGCTCGTTTCACTCCTTGGAACGCATTACCTATACCGAATGCTACACCATTTCCATTTTTACCTGGTTCTGTTGCTTTAGGAGAAACTTTGAACGACATTAACTTCTCAATGTTTCCTACCGGAGCTTCTTGAGATGTACCTTTACGAATCTCAAAATGTAGATGTTCGGCAGATGAACCTGAGTTTCCGCTCAAACCTATGAGTTGTCCAGCTACTACTTTTTGTTTGTCGTTGACCATATGTTTCGATAAGTGAGCGTATTTAGTAACCCATCCACCTCCGTGATCAATGAGTACGTATTTACCGTATCCTTTTCCGCTTTGTTGATGTACGTGCGCTATACCGGCTGCTACCGCAAATACCTTAGTTCCTGTAGAAACTGCGAAGTCAGTACCTTTGTGTACAGATTTAGTTTGAGCTCTCCACGTCATCGCGTGCGAAGAAACCATTCCATTCACTACCGGAGATCTAAATCCTTTAGCATACGCTAAGAAATCTTTGTACTCGGTAGCATTGATTCCACGTGTTTTACCAGCGTTTCCTCCTTGACCAGTAGGTGTATTAGTGACTCCTCCAGTATTAGCAACCTGAGGATTAGGAGTACCGTATCCAGAACCAGTATTAGCTAAAGCTGCACCTGCCCCGTATGCTCCAGCAAACGGATTATTATACGATCCATATGTGTTCGTTGGTATTTGTATCGATTTACCATTAGCTAAAGTCATTGTTATAGGTGTAGCTTTTTGTATCGCGTTCTGTTGATCTGCCATTTTCTTAACTGAAGAAACCATAGCGAGGTTTTGTGGTGTACCAGACGTGAACGCTTTCTTCGTTTGTTTCCACAAAGAACCATCCTCAGAACTTTTACCTTCGAGGTCTTGTATCCAATCATCGTATTCTAAAGCTTTCTTTCCAGAAGCGTCTTGTGTACGTTTATACGCATCGTAACGAGCCATATATTCTTCTTTTATTTTCTTAAGTTCAGCTTTTTCTGCAGCCGCTGGAATCATTGCGTAGATTGCATTTACGAACCATTCAGTAGGAAGAATAGCAACCCAGATTAACCACGGATTCATAGCGATTAGTCCTTGTAAGAATTTAGAAATAGAACCTACAGCCTTTTGACGAGTAGTAAGCTTAGACTCTGGTATGTCGAAGTATCTGTCTGCGTTGTTCCATCCTTCATAGATATCCGCAATAAAGAACACAATGTCAATAACCGGTAACCACTTAAGTAGTGAAGATCCAGTTTTCTTGAAAGCATTCTTAACAGCAGGATTACTAAATAGTTTCTCTATGAATTTAGGGAATCCTTCTTTAATAGCTTGTACAACAGTATCCCCGAATAAAGAGCGTACTACTTTGGAGTTTATAAGTTTATTGAATGCTGCAGTTAGGTACTTACCAGCACGTCCGGCGTACTCTGCGAACTTACCTGATGCAGTTTCAATACCTTTCTTAGCAGCATCTTTTACCTTAGAACGTAACGATTTCTTGATTACTGCTTCAGCTGTTTCTTCAGCTGCTACTTTTCCGGTTCTAGCTAATCCACGTGTTATGTCATCCATATACGTTACTGAGTTAGCAGCACCGTCACCTGCGGCCTCTGTTACCTTACGCATAGTACCATCATCAGCTAAAGACCACATAGCATCTCCCTTAACGATCGTTTTGTCCGCACGTAATGTTGTGAGTTCGTCTAAGGATAATCCTGTTTGTTGCATTAGTTTAGAGTTTACAAAAGCATTTTTTCCAGAAGAGATGGCGGTTTTTACTCCATTGTATCCTTTTCTTAAAGATTTTCCAGCATCAGATATACCAGAACCGATACCCTTAACTCCGTTGATAACTTTATTAAGACCTGTCATCTTACCTATTCCTTTGAAGTATCTTCCATTAAGTATATTCTTACCTAGTGTTTTGTAGTGTCTGTAATCCCAAGCTGTATCTTTTGAGTTCATAGCTTCCCAAACTTGACGAATATCAGTGTAATCCCAATGCTTAGCTGTAGGATTTCCGTCTTTAGTACGTTCCATTGAATCAGGATCCATCATCTTATATAATCCGGCTAAGAGAGCAGCTATTTCTCCCCATCCCATAGATGAAGAATCATCCTTCTTCCATTTATCGGTATTTTTTCCTCCAGCTATAGCTCCAGCTTTCCCAGCTATTCTTTCAAGTAAAGAGGTTTGTTTATCTTGAACTCCTGACGCTTTATCTTGTTCAGCGTCGATATCGTTGTTTAGTTTGTCGTTACGTATAGTACGTGCACCAGTAACTACGTCTCTACGTTTACCTTGAATCATACTTCTGTAGTCGTGTTTATTACGTTTGTAATCTCTGACGTATGCGTCTCTGTCAACCGCACCAACTGAACCAACCGTATCAATATGTCCTCCTAGAACTTGAACATATTGAATCTTGTTCAATTTCTCTCTCCAAGTATCAGCTTTACCCTTGAAGAAATCACGGACATTCACTATCTTATGACCTATTCCACGGAGTATAGCTCCTCCAGCTCCCCATAGATCAGATATGACATTCTTCGCAGCGTTGTAACCTAACCCTGCAGTTGAAGCCGTAAGATTTATCATTCCGCTGAATCCTTTATACATCATGCTTCCTAGGTCGCCTATTGCAGTGGTTATTGTTTTCGGTATACTGAATATTCCTTCCATCACACCTTCAACAATCGAACCCATGCCTTTAGCTATTCCACCTATAGCTTCTCCGAATCCAACGAATACACCTTTTATAGCTGAACCAATACCGCTTAATGTTTTACCTACAGCGTTGAATCCAGCCTTAACTATTCCGCCAGCATCTTCTATACGATTACCTACCCAAGATAGTGCTCCTTGGAACTTCTCCCCTGCCCAATTCATGAAACGTTTCATGTACGGTCTAGGATCTAATTTAGACACTGTCTCTGCTAAGTTTTCTTTAAGTTGTCTCCATCCGATCACAGCCATGTAATATTGCATCACTACAGGGTCTACAAACTTACCTGTCATGAGATCTTTAAAATCTCTAACTTTTTGTTTGAATTTACCAACGATACCACGAACTCTTCCTTGCTTCCTCATGTTAGATAACGCGTTTAAGTTTATATCTCCTACTGCAGCTTGAGCTTCAGACATTCCTCCGAATTGTTTTATTGCAATCATTCTACGAATGTATTCTGCGTTATATGCTAACCCGTTTGTTCCGTTGTATGTAGAAGTATCTAAATCCTCTAATTTAGTATAGATTGCTTGAAGCATGTTACCTGTGACGTGCGTGTTGTGTATAGTAGCACTCAACATCATGCTTCTATAACTAGTTTCATCTCCGATGTCTAGTTTTCTAGCAATGTAATTAGGTATCTTGTTTCCAGCTTTGTATAAACTCTTAGAGACTGTACTGTAACGTTTACCCATCGCTGCTCTAGCTTTATCACGTAGAGAAGAACCAGCACCCGCTTCACTCATGCTTGCTCGAGTGTTCCCTCTCTTAGCCGCTATAGTTTTAGAAGCTAAATCTAACTCTTCAAAAGTTTTAACTATAGAACCGTCTTCAGCTACGAACTTGTTCTTCTTTTCTAAAGAACGTTCTTTAAGTTGATCTAGTAGTTCTTTCGTTAACTTTTTATTCTTGAATTTTGTTCTCTCCTGACCAGTCATTTGAGAGGCTAATTCTTCGTTTATACCCCATACTTTTCTTTGTGATTCTCTAGCTTTATCACCTCTGAAGAATGAAGTGATACGTTTAAACATTCTACCTAGAAGTCCGAATAATCCTTTAGATTTAGAGAAACCGAACCATTTTAAAGTTCCAGCAAAGAGTTCGTCGTAAGTCATGTTCATGTTTCTTCTTCTTGCAGGATCGTCATAGAATACCCGATCTCCGTTTACACCAGTGATTACGATGTAGTGATTACTTAATTGCTCGTATTCAACTAAACATATTAAGGCTCCTCTTCCTCCAGAAGTCAGCTTATCTATTTCTTTCAGAGAGTATCCTCTATCTGCCCCACGTACCTCATATTCTAATCCGAATCGTTTAGCTATTCTTGGGAAGAACTCCACACCTATCGTACCCATGATTGGGAAAGTTACACCCATTCCTTGAGCATGCGGAATAACGTTAGACTTTATCCATTCAGGTGTAAGTGTTCTTCCTCTATCCTCGTTTCTAACTCTACCGAGTCTAGAAAGTATCATGGAAGCAGCAATTACCCCACACCCTTCTTTCTCGATGGTAGTTTTAACTACTTTATTAGCCATTTTTCTAGCAGCGTTCTTAAGTTTATTTGCTACTCCTTTGGAATTCTCTTCTGTATCATACCCCGTTATCTTCATATCGGAGTACTTAGGATCTTTCTGAGAAACGTAATGTTTAGCTTCGTCACTCTTACCAGAACCAATAAGACCCAACATTGCTTTTACCGGAGCGTGGAATGATGTCATGATGTCTTCTGAAGACATGGAAGCTGCTCCTCCAGCATTGTTACGTATGAAAGAGACGGTTCTAGATGAAGCATTTCCGTATACACGTTTACCTCTTTTAGAAGAACCAGCACCGGCTTCTCCTGTAGGAGATACCAACGAATTCTCACGTGTCTGTGCTACGAGATTATTTATTGCGTCTGATTGTTCATACGGGGCAATACTTTGTTCATTTAACTCTTCAGCTTTCTTTTTACCGAATCCTAGTAGACGTTTCAAACCCCCGAATAATTTAGAAGTTAGAGGTTCCCATACATTCTTCTTCATAACACTACCGAATTGAGAGAACGTGAATCCCATCAAATCTTCGAACTTCTGTCCTATAGCGGATCCATCTATCTTATCTACTAATTTAGTAAACGAGTTAGACAACGGATTTAATACCTTATTCTGAATAATGTCGGTGAACTTAGAGAATACCCCCTTGGTCTTGTGTATGATAGGATTAACGAATCTACCAATTAAACCGTCAGTTCCTTCTTCGTTGTTACCAAACAATTTCTCTTTAAATAAGTCGAAGAATGTACGTTCAGTATTAGCGTCTTGACCGAAGAAGAATTTCTTAAATGGAGACTTCTCGGAAAGCATACCTCCAGCTATACCCGATGCTGCAGTGAATAATGGTATCATGAATGTCGGCATACCTAATGCAGCTCCAGCCACACCTATAGTCGTACCTAATCCAGCAAAACCGAAAGCTGATGCAAATTTAGAAAACACGTGTTTAGTTGCGTATTTCGTATCTGCTTTTTGCTCATCGGTCATTCCACCGAATATTAAATCTTTTATTTTATCTTTGTTGGAAAGAATACCTAACGACACTCCAGCTAATGCTGTCATGAGTATACCACTTGTTCCCATGGGAGCTAAGAAAGGAATTAATCCTTTAGCAGCTAGAACTCCAGTAAGTCCTCCGATACTAGCTAACTTACCAAGTATGGTTGCCATTTGACTTTTCTTTTCAGGGTCATCTCCAATTTTATCAAATGAGTCTATCATTCCTTGGTAGAAGTTATTGAAACGTTTGTGACGTTTAGTTTTCTCAGCATAAATGTCAGCTTTACGCATCTCAGATGTGGTTGCTTTAGTGACATCGTAGATATTCTCGTCTCGGATTTGCATGAGATATGCGTCGAATTTACCTGTTCCTAGTTTCTCACGTATTTCTTGCCATTTACCTTTTTCGAATAGCGTAGTAAGAGCTTCACGTTGTTCCGGAGTAAGATTCAGTTCTTTTAATTTAGTTAGCCATTTCTTGAATTTATCAGCTTTCAAAGCTATACCGTTTAATTTAAAATCTTCGTAATCCATTGCGGAAATACGAGACATAAATAAATTGGCTTTATCTTGATCTCCGTTATAAATTTCGGCTACAACAGCTCTAGCACTGTTAACGTCGATAGTTTTTCTTGATGCAGTTTTACCGAGCCCGGCTCCAGCTTCAAGGTTTTCGGTCCATGCGGCTGTAGCTTTACCTCTTCCTTTACCTTTTCCAGAAACAAAGGCTCCGCCTCTAACACTGAATCTATCTCTTCCGTCATACAACGCGTCCATTCCAGAAAGATGAAGATCTTGTCGGATAGATGCCATAGTATCAGCGTAAGTCTGTCTGTGCTCCAGTATGCCCTTCTCTAGTTCTCTTACTTCTTTTCTAAACTCTGGAGATGATTGGAGTAAGCTTAATGCTTCTATACGCATTAAGTCCCAGCTCTCTCGAAGATTCCTGTTTTCTTCAGCTAGATTTCCTCCAGGGCCTAGATCCTCAGCATGTCTAACGAATACCGTGTGTGGGAACTTCATAACGTAAACATCGTAACTGTACTCTAGTATACTCTCTATATCCATATGGAAACCTGTATCCGAGCCTTTAGCTAAATCGTTCGCGAATCCTCTCCACATTATCATGAAATCTGGAGCAGATGATACGTTAGCGTGTTTACTCATGAAATGTCGACTTAGTGTATTCCCTACGGTCAGTGCTGAATTCACAGCAGCATCAGTATTCTGATATTCGTCGAGTTTGTTTTTCAAATCTTTAGTGGTCACAAATCCAGGAGATTTGTTTTTTGTGTTTCTACCAGTGTAGTCGTACACTAATTCTGGTGTTCCACCTTCTACGGCTGATAGTATTTTGGATAACAGTCCAGGAATAACGTGAACCAATGCGTGTTCTCCTACACCGTTCCAATGCTTATCGCCTTTGTTCAAGAATGTCTTAACATCGGTTGTTCTAACTGATGCATTCTCTCCGTTCGTGAATGAATTCCCTATGTATCGCATTGCTCCATTCTTTGAACCTGCCATTCTATTAGCAGTTTTACCAACCATACCTCTAGCAGAAAAATTTTCCCCGACTATTCCTTTTACTGTTTCACTATTCATGATAATGTCTTTCAAGAAGAATCCAGGATTATTTAATGCCATCATCATCATTGACATTAGACCTTGTTTAGCTGTTACCGCACGCGTAGCTGTAGTTGAACGCTGAATCATGTCTTGTACGGATTTACCCATTGCATCCTTGAAACGACCCTCCATAACTAAATCCAAGAAAGTCTTATCCTTCTCAATATTTGCTAGTTGATAGTTGTCATTATTTATTATCATTTTCTTAGTTAAGTCACGCATCTCCGTAAGAATAGCGTTTCTGTCTCTACCGAGTCTTAAGGATTCGTCTATTTGTTTCCTTATGACGTTGTTTTGTATGTCGTAAATCATTTGAAGCTTTTCTGATTGCATGTTCGTGCTCATGTTCATTATGGTTGCTAATCTTGTCATTCCAGCTTTATTTTCAGCTATCCCAAGTTTACCCATTCCGAGTTGAGCATTCGTTGAATCGTTGATGGAACTTATCGTAGCTCTAGCACCATCCAATGTAGCTTTGTTAGATGAAGAAGCATCCGCTGAAACTGAGTATCCAGCTTCAGGTTCGAATCCTACTTCTCTATTAAGCATAGCATCAAACATATCGGATTCTGATCTATAGATGTTTCCAGTGGTGATTGCTTTCTTCACAGAACGACCATATGATCTCATTATATTCAGAGTGTTGTTATCTCTCAACATATTACCGATCATAGTTCTGTAGAAACCTTTTTTCTGAAGTTTAGCTTCGTTTCTTATAGAACGTACGTTCGCTGAAACCGTGTCCCAAGCTCCTCCAGTTATCTCGTTTCTTGTATCTTTATACAGCGACTTAGCACTCTTGTTTACGTTCTTTAAGTAGTTACGAGAATTCTTGAACTTCTTCCCGTCTACACTGTACTTCTGCATTCTTTTCGTGGTACTCGTGAAAAACATCGGTATACCTCCTTTGTTCTGTAGTTAATGTAATGTTCGGTTTATGTAAACTTAACGTTGTATACGTTGAATTGTTCGTACTTGGATGTGCTGATTATTTCGAACGATTGGTTAGCGTATTTTTCGTTTATATGTTTTAAAGAGATGTCTCCTTCGTATTCTGTATGTATGATAGATATGATAGCCTCACTACAATAATCCAACATGCTAGATAACATGACTGCTCCTCCGATAAGACAGAATTGAGTGTTGTGATTTTTGATGATTGAAATAAGTTCTTCGGTACTATGTACTCTTGTGACTCCTTCTACACCATTAAATTCGTGATCATCAGCGGAAGCACTAACGACTATCATATGTCTCTCATCTGATAACGGAAGCAATGATTTCATTGAACGATACGTATTCATTCCACATATCAGAATACTTTCTTTAGTGACGTTCTTAAAATGATTTAGTTCTTCTGGTATGTGCCATGGTAATTCATTATTGTTTCCAATTATATAATTCGATGACAAAGCGAATACTGCTTTTAGATTACTAATTCTTTCCATTCTTATTCCTCCTAAATTTTGACAAAAAAAAGAAAACTCCCCAAGGGGTGTTCTCTTTTACTTTATTTTTGTTGAAGTTAATTCTTCAACACTATTAATGTACGATGCGGCTTTGCATTTCTCGATGATGGCGTCGTACATACTTTGTATAGCAGGTGATGCACTGTTCTCCACGCTCACCGTTAGAATGTTTAACTTACTAGAATCCAGTAAGTTATTTATTGTGGCAGTAATCAATGCATCGTTGTCAGCATCAATCACAGTATTTACTATCACATTGAAATCTGTACTTATTCCGAGATCTAATATCTCGTCGTCAATTGAACCCTTTAATGCTGTTGCTAGTTTTTTAGATACATCAGAAACTATTAAGTTTCCTTGTACCATATTGCTACGCATCGTTTCTTTCATTTTCAGAACCAGTTCGGTTTCACTTGTTTGTGAAACTTCAAATAACGTTTTGACTTCCGTTAAAAAATCATCTTCTAAGTCCACAATATTAGTTATACCTAATCTTAATGATGTTATCATCTAATCCAACTCCTTCATTTTTTCTTCAAGCTCTTCTACGAGATCTTTTATGTCCTCGTATTCTCCTGCATCGAAACAAGATATGATGTCGGTCACTATCTCTCTAGCTTCTTCAATATCATCGAATTCCTCTTGAAATTCTTTGTCTCTAAGAACCCTATCTATCTCATCATTCACTCTATCTATGATTTCCGAGATCTTATCTTCATCATACGTTTCTAGTGTTGATGATTTTACTTTTAAAGCATCTAATACTCCTGTGAAAAATGACATTTCTTACCTCCTATTTTAAATAAAGATATCTAACGTTATTTCGAACAACTCATCGTCGCACGATATTAATTCTTTAAAAAAGTTTACTATTCTTTTCATCTACTTTTACCTCCTCCAGGACTCACATCGAACATGCGATCTAGATATCCGATTTTTATTTCTTCCGGCGTATCATCGTAGAACATTTGTCCATAATTAAGTGATCCTGCTAACTTATTATTGTGGCTTTTAACATTATAAGCTATACTTTGATACGGTATCGGTGTATTACCATATGTTCTCATAACGGTTGCACCATTTTCATCTACCAGTGTTCTTATAATAATAGGGATTAAATCTAAATTTACTTCATCGAATATCAATTGTAATTCGCATTCATTGAACTTAAGGTTTTTAACTTCGGGATGTGATCTAACAGATAACGAATACTCCTCATTCGTGTTCAGATTTCTAGGAGGAGAGTCTAAAGATTTCATGAACTTACGCTTATTCTTAGATTTTTTGTATAAGAGTAATCTGAGAATAGCTCTGCGTGTTTTGAAAGATGTTTTTGGCGTTTCAAATGAAAAAGTAAATATGTCTCCGTCGAATTTACTTTTTATAATGTGTTCGTTAAATATTTCTCTAGCTTCTAATCCCATTTCTCTTATTTCTATAGGTAATTGACTATTTTCTGTCATACATCTTTTCCTTTCTCAGTCATCTCAAACTCACGAAGGAGTTCTTTTTCCAAATAATTATTGAATGATTCTTCCAGTGCATTTGCGCGTGCACGTTCTTGAACAGCTATGTTTCCAAACACTACAACCAGAAATACCATCATAAAAAGAAGTAGGAGTATAGTGTTGTAGTTATGCTGATTCACTGGAAGCTTCTTCAATTCAGCGATAGCGTACACTAAAAGAGGAAGCATCCCGAATCTTATTATTTTTCTTATTTGCATTTACAATCTTGACAATCTTCTACACATCCGCAATCATGTGCTTTTTCTTCTCTTTTGAGAGGCATAGATGTACTAGGTCTAATGTTTAAATGTTTATTATGTTTATTCTCAGTTTCCATTCTGTTCAACATGTCGATCTTGTATTCTTCGAAGTTCGATACGAAGTGACATAATATAACGTTCGCCATGATATTTTCTTTCAATGTCTTCGGAACAGTCTTCAAAGTCTTTTTGTTACTTATGAAGGAATACGATACTGTTATAATATTGTCGTCTTCTGCGTCAGCGATACTGCTCACTTCAGGCACTCTTCCAGTCTTCCTGTCAGTGAATGTATTTAATATTTCATTTTTTATTTCTACTTGTTCAGCATAAGTTCCATTCTCTAATACAGATACGGATTTATGTAGAAGTTCGTTTATGCTTTCCATTTTTAGTTCTATCATTTCGTTCATGTGTTTTCCTCCTAATTTTGTAAAAGTAGTCGTTATTGCGTACATCAATGTGATAAGAAACATACATAAGATCACGTACATTGTCATCATCATAGTTGTACAAATAATATTGATTATCATTTTAATCCTCCTAAAATATAATCCGACTCTCTTACAAAAATGTTAATTCTTTTTTATAATAAAATCGGATCCAATACGAGTAAAATAAAACTCGAAGCGATACAATAACAGATAAGCCACCATTTATTTATCAATATCATTGAGCGTACCCTAAATGAGTCACGTCCAATAATACGTCTCCTTCTTTGTTGATTATTTTTATTTCGAAATAGTTTGGATCAACGAGCATAGATGGGTCCTCTACGCATATCACCAAATCATTACCTTGAATACTTGTTGTATTCTTAACATAAACATTGTCGTTAAACGCTAGGTACGAAACATTCACTAGAGCCACGTTATTCCCTTGTGGAGTCCATATTCCAGTTAGAACATCGACTGCAGTGTTCTCGTTCGGAACAGTTTTCATGCTCTCTACTCCGTTTAGTATAGATAACGATATTCCGTTGTTACTCACATATAAGTGAACAGGAACCTCTTCACCGTTCATATCAGAAGCAATGTAATCTGCGTCGATGAATACTGGACTCACAGCGAACACCTCTGTCATAATTAAAATCATTAATAATATTATCATTCTTTTCATTTTATTTCCTCCCCTTTGATTAAACTATATTTGAATGTAGATAATGGGTTCCGAAGAACCCAATTTATTTTTACTGTTTTACTGTTTTACTGGGTTTTTATATGCTTTAGTGAACCCTGTCAAAGATGATATTGCGTAGATTTCATCATTCACATAAAATACTAGAACATCTCCAGCTTTACACGCTTCCACTAATTTATTATATTTACTATTCGACAGGTTAAATGCTATAAGATCGTCGTTGTGTAATTGTACGTCTTTTTCGTATAAATCTGCACTGAATATGATATCTCCGACAGATCCATCAGCATTATAGTTACATATCAAAACGTACATTTGTTGATCTTCTATATCTTCTATTTCGCCATATACAAACAAGACTTTTCCTATGAAGTTTTCTGCTGTGAACGAACCCAACCCCATTCCATCAGTGTAAGAATCGCCGGCGTTGAACACCTCCCCATTTCTTAAGATTATTGTTGTTATGTCTGATGTGTCATCAATGTATCTGTGAATCATTGTAGGATACATTTTATCTAACGGTGTTGCTGAGATACTTGTCGTCATTAGTGTCATTATCATTGTCATTGCCAATATTATTCTTTTCATATTCTGTTCCTCCTAGTTTTATATGGGATTCCGGAGAATCCCTTTTATTTTATTTATTTTACTTCGCAATCAAACTTTAATTCGCAGTTCTTTAGATGATACGTTTTTGACGTCGTTTCTTTCTTCTTCAGCTTGATTCGTTTACACATCTTGTGCAGACGAGAAGCGTTCACTGCGTTCACTCTTTTGTTTTCTTTTCTGTGGTAATTCATTTCAATATAAATTACATCCATGTTATCACATCTAAAACTTACCGAGTGCTATCTCTAGCTTCTCGTTAAATGGATCAGGTGTGTAGTTCTCTACGGAGAAATCATCTATGGTGAAGTCTTCGAATCTGTTACTCTTCGGAGCGAACTTCAACACCGGTTGTTGTTTCGACGGGCTCTTTTGGATGAATTCTTTCACGATGTTTTCGTGTTTGTTATAGTAATGAATGTTCCCTACTGAATGTACGAACTTCCCAGCTTTCAATCCTAACACGTGAGCAATCATCATTTGAAGCGCTACGTACTGTATCTGATTTATCGAGAACGCTGGAAGGATGTCATTGCTCCTTTGTGTCAACATCAAGTCAAGGAACTCACCTCTGACCATGAACATCGCGTTGAACGCACACGACGGTAATCCTGGAGTATCCTGAATATCAGTGTATTGCCATAGATCAATCATGGCTCTTCTGTCAGTCTTATCTACGGATAATCTACCGATTATTTCTTTGTTGATGATGTCGTATTTCTTCACGAGTGCACCGTATCTGTTTCCTATTGTTCCGTCTCCGACATCGAAAGAGTTCCAGTACTTCACTCCGTACTTATCCCTGAGCACGTTTAATTCATTAGACTTATCTTGATATATCCAAAATAATTCTTTTATTGCGTTCTCCCAGTACACTTTCTTAAGCGTGCTTATCGGGAACTCTCCAGCAGATATGTCGTATTCGTATCTTTTGAACGTCACGAATCTTGTGTCAGCTCTAGTCCCGTCCGGAAAGTACGATTGCGTGCTTCCGATGTCTTCAGTTCTAGTGCCATGTTCATCTATTTCTTTTAATGTTTCAAGAATGTAAAAATCTGCTTTATTCATCAGTAGACACCCCCGATTTCACGACATACATCTGACGTATCTCTAAAGACATGGCAGAAGTTACTTTCTTAAAATTGTCATCTACGCAGTTCTCGATCGCTGCATGAAATACGTCTTCATCGAATACGTGTTTTGATAGTACTACAGAGAGCACAGATACTATTGTTTCAATATCTAACCAGATTGAACCAACTATTATTCGTTCGTGTGGTCTGAAATTCGGTATACGCGAGATTGCATCATCTATCTTTAACTCGTCATCCATTTGTTTAAATAACTCATAGTTATTTAATAATGGTGTCGTTTTTTTATTTCTGTATATTTCAATAAATGATTCATAGTAATTAGTTAGCATCCATGTCATGTATGGGTGATATCCCGATGCTATTGTTCTCATGACGATCGTATGTAATACGTCAACATGCATGATACGTCTCATCATGTTTATATTCAGAATTTCACCTAATTCCTTTATGTCTGTTTCAGTTATTTCATCTATGTTCAGTCTAAGAATCTCATCGTAATCTAATAATGTAAATACTGAAATATCTGTCGTAGCCTCTATAGTCGGCGTTTCCGGGTTTAATATGTGTTTCATGTTTTCTTCTTTTTTTACTACTCTTGCCATGTGTTTCCTCCTTAATCTTGTGAAGTTTCAATGAAGTATAGATCAACAACATTCATTTTTAAATATTCTGCGTTATGTATCAACATATCAATATTTTCTTTGTCAAAATAATCATCAAATATTGACTCATCAAACGTGTCTCCTAAAATTATTTTAAGAATCGTTTTCAATGTTCTAGGATAGAAAATGTTTTCTCCTTCAAATAGTTTTCTGCACATTAAATCTGGAGACAATATATATACGGCGTACTCGACTGTTCTAGAGTCTAGTGAAATTTCTTTGTAGAACATAAAATCATGATCTGCGATCGATGCTGTAACATCGATTGGTATCGTGTTGTATATATTGGAGAACTCGCCATAATAAGAACGTAAAATGTCTATCAGACCAGAACGCATTCCAGACGCATATACTAATGTGGCTAACCTGCTCAACGTGTAATAATGCACTATCTTACGCATGTTAAACACGTCCATTGTCGTTTCAGCGTCTTGATTAAAATTTACAGAGATCAATGAATTGTAGTCCATCAATCTATATTTCTTGAAAACTGGAAGCGTTGCTGTTTCGCTATGTGTTGTTGGAATAAATGCTGCTGCTGATGATTCATTTTTACCTAAAGCTTTTGCTTTTGCCATTTTTGTTTCCTCCTGTGGTTTAATTTTATTTTATTTGTTACAATGTGATAATGTATAATAAGTTATACATTTATTTTTTATCATATCTGATGCTGTGTATCATAGAATATATGAATCCGACGAACACAGTGATAACATGTAAGATTCCTACAAAAACCATTTCTATTATGGTTCTGAAAAATCCTAGGTCATTTATGAATGTTGATACCAGTATGATGGACACGAAATAAGATATGACTAGCGAAATAACAAATCTAACTGCATCAGTTACGTTTACTATTTTTGATAATCTGATATAAGTACACCATACGATATTCATTGACAATAATAAAGAACACGACAGAATCGTGTTCTTTAAGAAGAAGTATGAGTGTGCGTATATATGAAGGTATGCGTATATAAGTACGTTCGATAAAACTATTGATAGAATGTTCATATATTATCTCCTCCTACACTTTAGGTAACGTCGTATCGAATGCGTCATTAGCACATGGATACAATATATTGTGTGCTTTTCTTATGGCATCTACGGCAGATACATTCAACAAAGCGTGATATCTATTTTTGTAATTCTGTGCAGCATATGATTTTATCTCATTTTGAATATCAGTTAGTCCAACAGACGTTACTACTAAGTTGTTTATTATGAGATTCATACACTGAACTACTGTGGTTATATTTCTCAATTTACACTCTCTTATAGACTCAGCTACGCAATCTAATACTTTTTTATACACTTCATTATCCTCACGATTTACTAATATCTCATTTATCGTACCGTTAAATCTGTGTAAATAAAACTTCATGTTAATCAGAGCAGTGTCGAAATTATCTGAATTTTGTATTCCTGATGCATGAAGATACTTATCTTCATATACGTTACTAAACTCTTTGTTTTTAGAAGCTATCAATTCTTCCTTGAAATTCTGAACCGAGTTTAGATTTTGCAGTATCATATAAAACGCTGCTGATCTTAGAGAGCTTCCTGCGTCTATTATGATTTTCTTTGGATTTTCAAAGAATGCATCTATTCTTTTAAGAGAAACATTCTTGTTTGTGGCAAATGATATGTCTGTTAATAGTTTAAGATATATTTCATTTTTAGTAAGAACTGAGTGTAGATGCGTGACGTTCACATATGTGTCCTCCTCATTCGTCAATATTGTTTCCGCTATCTTGGAGTAATCACCGAATGCTACTCTTAATTCTTTAGAGACAACAGTAGTTGCTGTTTCTAAATCATCATATGAAATAGCTAGTTCACTCAGTATGTAGTTGTTTCTCATGTTCTTGTACATGTTGATGTATTCGTGAGGAACAAATCTAGATTCATCATCGAATCCTAGAAGACTCATGTTATGAAGAATAGCTAACGCATTCACAGTCAGCACTTTTACTCTATCTTTTTTATTACCCGAAACGTAAGCTTTAGTTCTGCTTACGCATTTTTTAACTGTTTTTATCAATTCCAACTTATTTTCTCTTGTTAACTTTAATATCATTCTTTAATTCCTCCTATTTTATTTTGATCAACATTATACTCTTTCAACATTTTTATCATGATATGATATAATCACACTTCTTCTGGTGATTCATCGATCAATGACTTCTTAGATTCTAAGAACTTATCTATGTTATCAAATGTTTTCACGTGAAGAACTTCGTCAACGTAAATTCTTTCTCCGAAGATTTTCTCAGATAAAGCAACTGCAGATAACAATGATACACTAGCATCAAAGAAGTCAGAGTACACGTATCCGTCATTCAATACTTCCATTAAATCAGATGTATCACTGAAATCGTCGATATCTACTGACAAAATAGCTTCAGCAGTAGAGAACTCGAATTGTTTCTCTAATCCGATTGCAAACAATGCTTGTTCATTGTTGTATTCTTCTTCCTTTATCCGTATGTCGTCATTAAAAAACGTAACCTGGTTGTTCTCATCGAACAACGCTACTATTATATCAGATTCAGTAGCTCTAATTACGTTGTCATTTTCGCATGCTATAAGTTCAGCGTACATGGACTTATCTACACCTTTTAAAATGAACGCATTGATAATTGTGCTATTACCCATATACGCGTCGTGTATCCTGTGAAACTTTTCTATTTCTGATTTTTCTCCATAAATTAATACTCTTTTCATTCTTTAATTCCTCCTATTTTATTTTTTATTTCATCTAACGATAAACTATTGATTTCATCGTAGATTTTATAAATTTTATTTCGTGTGTTTTTATTTCTGATACACGAAATTTCTGAGAAGTTGTTTCTAAACAAACGTCTCAACTCTTCTCTGATTTTATCAATGTGTTCTTCTCTAGCGCATACCAATACTCCATTCAGATCATCTATTAATTCTTCGAGTATACCGTTATCAAATGATGAATCAGATTCATATGAATCAATTATGTCAATATAACCTATTAATACGAGAAATAAACCTATCAATACGTATACTGTTATCATACAATCACATACTCCTTTGAATATCATTCACTATATCTGTTAAATTATCGGTTATTGTGTCATCAAACGATTCATTCTTTTTAGATTTTAAAACGTCCAAATGATCATCGATTGTATGTATCACGTTTGATAATCTACGAGATATATTATCGTGGACTATAGATGTATACAGGACATGCTTCAACTCTGACTTATGTTTTTTAACATCACATATAGCATTATCTATTCTGTGATTTATTTCTTCTATTTCATCTGGAAATAGAATGTTTTCCGAAGAGCACAATCCGTGTTTCAACATTTCGTATCTCGCTATTGCTTGAATTATATGTGTAGATAACACTATAAGTGCAGTAGCTTCAGTCCTGTATTTATACCTTTCTTTTATTTTGTTATCCTCCGCAATCTGGTATACTACAAAAATTATTATCGTGAAAAATAATATTATCAATAACACGTTGGTTCCTCCTCTATTTTTTGCGTTTATTGTTCCTCGTCGAGTATGTTTTGTTAATGATATGGTTGAGTTCCGTGTTCAGATCATGTTGATCCACTCGAAGATCACAACCTTTCACTAAGAATTCAAACAATGTCATCTCGCTGGAAGTATCCTTGAATTGCGAGAGTGTTATGCTATACTTCGAAGGATCCTCTGAAGAAGTGACGATAGATCTCGAAATATTCAAAAGATGTGCTGTTATACCTATAGTGTGATTCAGAGCATGCCAGCTACCTCTTAGACTATCGTATTTTATCTCTTCTCTGTATTTCCGTTTTCTTTCTATCTCTGCATACGTATCAGCAATACGTATATCATCGTCGCCGAACTCCATATCTAACTCGATTATCATTTTACTACTTATATCAACGTACTTAAAGTCAATACGTATATTACTCGGTTTAGAAGTCAACTGCATCATGTTAAAGAACATCAACCTCAACTGAGGCCAATTCATCATAGTCTTATGAGAACTAGAGCATTCAGATTCCATGATTCTATCTGCGTAATGTTCTATGAGTACGGTATCTAGATGAGTACTACCTTCGATGACCATGTTCATGATTGGTAACTCATCGCAACGGTTGATACGTTTCGCTATGAATATTTTATTCAACTCACATGCTGTATATCCGATGGTTGAGTATTGAATACATATTCCATCTTCTATTCCTTCAGGATCAATATTCTTTCCGATGTGCACGTTATTCACATTTACACCCATGCTTTTCTCAGTGAGACTCCACAGGTTCCGCATGAATATATCTTTATCGTATACGTCTAACGTGTGACCGGATACTCCTATCGTAGATTGTTTCCCGTCTTTAGTAGTTATTGTTACTGGTTGAATCTTGTACGTTGTTGAGGTGTTCGGTCTGAATACGTTATACCCAGTTAAATCCCTTACAACTTCAGGTTTAACTTCAGCATATATTGATAAGAACCACACCCAAACATATGATAAGATATATTTTTCAGAATACGTCTGAGATGTTATTTTGTAGAATATTTCATCATCAGTCATTCCGATACATGTGTGAATATCTATATTATTCTTTACATCTTTTATGATATCATGATCGAGCACACTATCATACACCTTCGGTTTATCCGATTCAATATACGTATCCCATATATATTCATCGTATTCTATTTCAGTCGATTTTAATCTCAAACTTTTACATTTGAGATAATTGTAAATAGATCTACGTAACAATGATAATGAATCGTTGTATGCTTGAACAGATTTTCTTATTTTGTCCCAAGTTAACCCTGTCTCATTTGCATGAATCGAAACGGATGTCAACAATCTCATTTCGTTCGGAACATAATACACTAATCTCACACTAGTAATCCCAGAGCCAAAACATTCTGCTTCTAATCTGATGGTTGTTTCGGAAGTCAACGAATGAATTATATATGTTGGAATTTTTTCGATCACGTGAATAAAAAATTCATATCCTACGACTGTAGATATTTTTTTCGCATATTCTTTTTCACGGGATTTATCCGCACGCGTGAATACGTGCGGATCTATTTTTTTATCATATGAGAATATCCCATTTATTACATCTTTATTATTCTTCATGAAACCTCCTTATTTACAATGATTGTTATCAGTTTCTCTCGTGGTTTTATTTAGTTCATCTTCCAGCATTTTGATTTTTGCTTTACTTCTTTTATTTATTATTTTCATCATTACGTTGGTTGGAAGCACGACATATAACAAGAAACATCCATACAAGAAGATCACAGTACACATGGGTTCATCCGGATAACGTATGAATACAAACATTATACTCGAGCACACTAACGCTTCGCTCAACGAAAATATTATTGTTAGTAATATTTTTATAAACATTCATTTACCTACTTTCTATATAGATTATAATTGGTAATATGTGTTTTTTTATGAGATCATCAATATCACTTACAGAGATTTCATAAACTCATCTAACGTCTTTTCAGTGTTGGCTTCTCTCATAACCTTATCTAATTCATCCTCGATATTTGTTGACTCTTCTTCCAATGTCTCTTCTGCTGTGAAATAAGATCTGTTTACAGATAATGCGACTTCATCTAAGTCAATATCTGTTCCAGCTTCGAATTGTGTAGCAGCCTTCATATTATCCACCGAATTCTTGAACTTCATTTTAAGTTCAGCATCATGTATAGCTAACTTTACCGCGTTTGCTTTTATTTTTAGTTCGCAAACTGTTTTGTATATTTTATCTTCAGCTATAGTAGCTGTTTCAATCAACTTTTCAATTACAGCTAATGATTTTACGGCTTCGTTATTTTTACTAGCTAACAACACCATAGTGCTCTTTTGTTTCTCGTTAAGTACTCCGTTCTCAGCAGAATTCTTAATTAGAGTAGCCGTGTCCTTAATTTCTGTTATTTCCTCCTTGATTTTATTCTGCTGTTCCATGAATGCTTTCTTGTCACCTTTCATAGCATTCAATGCTTTCACTGATTCATCTAATGCATCTTTTAATTTCTCGTGAGATGCAATCAATGCTCCAACTGGGTCTTCTTTAACCTCTTTCTTCAACGCTTTCGCATTGTCGATTCTTTCTTTTATTTCTTGGCCTCTTCTGTTAGCCTCTATTTCCGCTAACGTTGGTTTTCTAAACAACTCGATTAACCCCATTTTAAACTTTCTGATAATACTCATTTTGTTACCTCCTGATTTATTTTTATTACAACTTCTTTTAAAAGTCGTTTTATGGCTCTTGTGTTTCTTCTTACAGCCATTCCGTCACGTTCATCATATATCCAGAACATCTTTTTGATTGAATGTAAAGATGTCGATAGCTCAGCCGACATATTACGTATTGATGATACACGTTGTATTCCATCACTCACATCATCAATCATTTGAACGTCGACATAATCTGCTAATGTGTCGAAGTCATATATGTTCATTTTGGGTTGAAGTCTGTGATACACGCTTTTCAACCTTTTGATAGTAGACATCATCAAAGATCTCGCAGATCTATCTGTGATGTATCCTTCATCAATACTTGCTTGGTGTAAATTTTCAATCTTCTTAATTCTTGTTTTGACGTTTCTGTGCTTGAATACCTTTCGTTTCATTTTACTTCCTCCTGATTTATTCTGATGTCACACTATTAAAATATATAATCAAAACAGTCATATTTTTATGTTATACGATTTTGGATATTTCGTTAATGTTTACCCACTCTAGATCAGGAGTTCTACTCACCGCATCAGAGTGATACGCTATCAACACTTTGCATTGTGTCACTTGCATTATGACACCTGTTATTCTTTTATTTTTTAAATAAATGATAGACTCTCCTATTTTAAAATCATTATTCATTCCGTATACCTCCTTAAATTAAGATGAGTAAAATCAGAACCCCGAAGGGTTCTGAATTCACGAAGACGATTCTACAATACGAAGGAGTATTGCTTGTTACACACATACTATTATGTTGAAATTAAAACACCCTAACTGCCATATTTGGTAATAATGAGCACGCTTCACCTTTGAGTATTCCTAACGCTGCAGTTATACATTTACTCAAGTAGTGTCTTAGTTTATCCGCATCCATGGGGTATGGAAGAGATAACATGTCTCCGTTAAGCACGATAGTGTTCGTGATGGATTGTGTATCTATAGTAGTTAACACGTCTTCGTTGTTTGCGACATCTCTAAGAGATATCAATATTCCTTGATATATAGCGTATCCAAATACGTCTTGGTGCGTATCTAACTTGAGTATCTGACCATCTTGATTCATACGTAATGCGTCTTCAATCGATACTTCAGACAATTCTTTGGATTTCGTGGGAACGTCTTCCGTACAATACACCGTCATTCTGTACTCAGCTGTAACGTCTGGGTACTTCGTTTTGTCGACTTTGCTCATGAACATATCGTACGGTCTCACGTACGTTTTCTTCTCGTCGTAGAGTGCACGGTAACACACGTACTTCTCTCCGTCTTCAGTGTGTTCCGCATCGATAGATATTACTGTGTACATTTTTCCTTTGAAGTGGACTACGGTATCCCCGTTTAGTATTCTACTCATTAGATTCACCTGCGTTTTTATTAACAAATGATGCAGCATTGGATAACATGAAACTTCTAGGTTTACCGCCGATTTTTATGTATTCATTTGTTTTCATGTCACGTATGAATACATTACTTGGTGAGAAAACAAACACATCGTATTCTCCGTTCATGTAAGCGTATGCCAACTTTTCTTCTGTACTCATATCTAAGTCTAATTCGCACGCCAACTTCCTACCTTCATTCAAATATGCTTTGAGTTCTTCACGAGACATCCTGTTCTTTTCCTGAAGGTAACGCACTGCACCCTCACCATTACATATTTTCCATTCCATTTTTTAATCCTCCTATTTTATATAAATATTCTTCTGAGTTACGAATTACTCCGTATTCTACAATGTTCGCGATACATGATCTATCGTAGATCGCTTGAATGACACGGTGTTTCTCAGATCTATACTTAGGTAGCAAACTATCATCTTTGAGTAATCTCAACGATGTGAGTATTTCATCGGATTCTTTTGTTTCCATGAAGAATATTATATCACTCCAGTTATAGTAATCGGATATCGACGCTCTCGACTCGTACACATCGAGTATCGCGTAGTGCGTATTCTCGTTAATACGTATACCACAATAAGGTAAGTCGTTCGGAGTGTACGTGTACGACTCTATACCGAAGTACAAGTAACGAGATAGATTCAACTCTTTTGAAGCTAATGCGTATGCGTCTTTCAGATGTCCGTGGTATGGATTCTTCCTTGGAGGAATACCTCTTTTGAATCTTTCGAGATCCTCTCTAGCATGAAACACCGTTATGATACGTGTTGTCTTAAGCTTATTCATTGCTGACAACTGAGTCATATTCATCGGTGTATAAAGTCTATAATTTGTCACTAATTCTACCTGCTCTTTCTTCCGCTAAGTGTTGTATTCTGTGTATTTCATCAATTTCTTCGTACAATGATTCTTTCAAATCATCAAATATTTCATCTATGTGTACATCGATGCATGATGAATGTTCGAGTATACGAGTTTTAAACACTGCTATTATATGATCTACGTACATGTATTGTGTAGCGGTACTATAATACGGTATTATTGTTATATCTTCAATTGATGTTTCTTTTGGCATTGTTTCTTCGGGGATAATACGACACGCGATACCATCTAATCCTAATTTAGATTTCATAATTATTCTCCTCCCATGAACTTGTAGAATTCGTCTTTCTTAATTAACGAAGCGTGAACTGATGTCATTTCGTTTTCAGGATCACATATATCACAATGCATAAATATCCACATTGCATTCTTAGGTTTATTCTTCTCAGAAGCCTTCATGAATCTCGGTAAATCACATATGTCCACAGTTAACTCTATAGTTATGTTTTTACCAGATTCGAAATCGTTATAACACATCAAAATATCGTTTTCCATAACTCCCTCCTATAATATAGTTACTACATCTATCAAGTGTTTGAATTCTTCACCGAAGAATTCATCCTTAGATACGTTGTCTTCTAGATGATACAAATACAGACGTAGTTCGGTATTAGCGTATTTCGGATTCTTCACTATGTCATCAAAGAGCATCAATACTTCCGAGATATGAGTATGTGCAACTGTTTTGTGTATGCTCGCTTCATGATACACAGATAGTGTTTTCAATGGACTATCGCATGTGTCGAGTGCTGTTTTTACTGAATATGTATCGTTGGTGTCTCCAGAATACACAATCATGTCGGATATTGTCTCGTTCACGAACACATACCCTTTAGCTAAATCCACACCACGGTGAGTTTGTTTAATACTACCTATCCGCAGAGTCGTATCATCTTCACGTTTCAACGATATAGTTTGTGAATCGTCAAGAATACGAATTCTAGAATGCCAATCAAAGTTGTTACTTGTGAATTCGTCAGTCACACCCGACACTTTCATCAAGTTACGAACCGTACATACCTTCATGTCTTCGCTCATGACATGAGTTACTGTGTTTCCATCTAAATTTAGTCCTAACAATCTATCAGTGTCGTAGTCAAAGATAGTCATGTTTATTTTAGTTGCGAAGTACACGTAGTAACATATCTTCATTAGATCGCATACGTGGTCAGGATGCGTGTGAGTCACGCATACGATGATGTTGTCTATTTTTCCTTCTTTTATGAAGGTTTTCACGATATCCAGTGCTCCAGCTCCAGCATCTACCAATATCAGTGTTTTATTTACTAACATATATCCGAAGGAATCTTTTTTAGTGTCTGAGAATATGTTTCCTGTACCGACCATATTCAATTTCATGATTCCGCAAGTATTCTTCCAATCATCCGCCTTAACGTCTACTACGTTGTATCCTAATCTTCTAAATTCTTCAATGACGGTGTCGCTGTCGTCGTATATAGCCTTAATGTTGATTCTCACTTCAGCATCAGGGCTATGGTGCGTCTGCCTTGTTGCAGTCTCAACTTGTTCCATGAATGAGAACAATAACGCCGGTTTAAGTTCTGAATCTGGAGAAAAGTCATTTAATCTTCTCATGAAAATATTGTAGTAATTTAAAGAGAAGAATATATGTTCTTTACTCGCTTTACAGAAGTTTTCATCTAACCATGCTTTCGTTTTATCGTAACATATTTCAGATCTACCAGTTAAGAATACGACATAAACGACGTCTTTTATTTCGTTTTTTATACGTTCTATATTAGGTATCATTGGTGTATCCTTGTCACATTCTAAGAAGAACGCGTCCCAATCCGGTTTATCTTGTTTAATTAGGTGAACTCTATGTTCATTGTCAGCTAGTGTGTTGTCAATGTCTACAACTGATATAGTCACGTCGATGACTTTTTCTTCGTCGATCGGGTTTCTTTTCATTCTTGCGATGCTATTCATTACGTAATGAGCGATATCATCAGATGTAACCAATTTACCTGTACGCGTATTCTCTATCTCACACTCACATGTGAACATATGATGAGAGAAATTAACGTAAATCAATTCCCTACATTTAGTTACTTTATAGTCACGAAATACAGGTTCTGATTGTAAATACCTGTTCATTTCGACTTCGGTCATACTGGAATTTCTCATATTTAAAGCTACTTTCATTTTTATTCCTCCCTATTTTTGTTATTTGAATGTTATGCATTATTGTGTGATGAGATGAGAGACCCGAAGGCCTCTATGTTTCTCTTTATTTTATTGTGAATGTCCTCAATGGCACTTTCGCGTTGCATCCATTGTTATCATAATGTTAATTTGAATGAGCGTAAGATTCTAATAAATCATCGAACCGTGACGAAGATTTGTCTGTATCTACGAAATCTTCAGTTGATGCAAGCATATGCTGTGACTTTGCATCAGTGTATATTCCTGAAGGGGTATTACTCGAAATACATGAATCGTAGTCTCCTTCAGAAAATACGCCTGAACCCATACCAGCTTTCACTGCTGATATCATCAGTTTTCCTAACATCATCTTTGCAGCTTTCTTGAACAAAGATGTCGGCTTCGTTTTAACCAAGTATTCGATACTGTCGAATACCACTACGTTGTCGTTTCTCCAAGCCCAGCTTTGAGCAACGATCTTGTCTTTCTTAGTAACAACGTAGAATGCACTTTCCCCGTTATGGTGACCGTACCAAGCACAAGAAGAACCTGCTCCTTCAATATGCTGACAACAATCTGTGTACTCTCCAAGGAATAAACCTCTAGGATCATCATAATCAAGTTTGAAGAATTTGTAATCTCCTTCTTCGATGATAATCTGAGGTAAAGACTCGCATGTTTTGAATTTAAGGTATTTATCTTGATATGATACGTAATCACCTTCGCTTATTCCGTGTTTTGCACACTCTGAAGCGAAATGAATATTCTTCACATTCGTGTATTTGTTGGCTAATAATTCTTGCATCACTTTACGTAGTGGTGCATTCAATGAAACCCCGAATGTGATGTAGGTCTGTAATATCTTATGTAAGTCTTTCGACCTAATATCACTTAAATCAGTATCAGAGCGTATAATTTTCAAAGAATTTATGAACCATTGTATTTCTTTATCAGTATACGCTCTTGACGGAACGATATCGACACCAGCATTGTGTATACGTACTTTCGAAGAATCGAGAGGTATTATGTCGAATACACGACTACCGAAACATATGCAGAGGTTTGATAAAGATAACACTAAATGATCATCCGATTCAGTTATGTTTAGTTGTTTGATGAACTTCATGAAATATTTAAATGAATTCGTAATCTTCAATAACATGATATTCACTTCTCCTAAATCACGAATCACTTTATTCTTCGGGATACGTCCAAAGTACGTCATCCAAGCGTGTCTACTGAGGATCATTTCAGAATGAGGATGATCCTCTATTAACTTATTTACAATAGCGTATGTTTGTCCAGATTCATACGCACATATCCTTCTGACCTTAGAAGGAATATATTCTGTTTCTTGTATCACCGATAACAATGAGTGTGATATGACAGGATACATAAACATTACATAACCCTTCACTTCGTTGTATCTTCCCTTACGTAGCCATTTAGTCGGCGTATAAATTATCATGCATTTCATTAAAACGAATCTTTTACTCATTATGCTCGATTCAGATTCTAAATTAAAGCTGTCATCTTTCGAAGAAAGTGCCTCAGAAATGATAGCTTCAACGTAATCTACAGCGCGGAATGCATACCTCCCGAACGCTCGCACTAATTCTATATATGTACGCATAGATGAACATGACCCAATCGACGAGTCATACTTCATATTGTGATACGTAAATACTTCGGCTGTTGAGAAAGCTGTGTCTGCTTCGTACTCATCGATATTCTTTTTAACTTTCCTATTAGTTCCTATCTTGTATCGAATCATCGACGAATAATTGAAGACGTTCTCGATCGGGTGTCTGTAGCTTATAGTACAATTATTGATAGATTTATATCTATTATATGACAATGTATGAAATGCTTTCTCCATAGTTTCGTGATATTCGTCATATCTGTCTTCTCGTGCTACATCTTTTAATAATCTGTGTATTTTTTTACGAGTATCTTTCATGTATTCCAACTCTAATTTCATATTATCTGATAGTTCCTTGATATCTATTCTACGAATCAGCTCAGGAATTAAATCACAATATATGTCGTCTTCTGAATTACTTACATTCGATTTTACAATGTCGTATGTCGATCTGTCTATGGCGACTATCTCGGATGCGACGCATCCGATCGACATTGACGAACAACCTAAATACTCAGGATACCAAGACATATGCATAGGTACGCTTCTTACGCTTCTTACGCTTTCTATTCCGACTATTATTTTATTTAAATGATTTATAATCGACGACACCATCTTGTCAGGTAAACCTGCACGATGAAATACACTTTTATCTGCTAATACATCGATAAACTTTATTGTCTCTACTTTATCAGATACACTCATAGTTAAAGCGACTTCCAGAGTATTACTGTCAACATCATATGATACTTTCATAAAGTGATAATAAGATAATACTTTCTTAAGATCCGGTGTATCTGGTAAAACTGCTTTGTTTTCGACATAGAAACATTCACGTTCACTGGGTATGTCGAAAGATGAATAATACAATACACTCATTTTTAATTCCTCCTGTGTTTTATTTATATCTCAATGTTGCGCAACATAAAAAAATAAAGGTTTCAAGTATGTGTCCGGTACTTGAAACCACATTTTTATATTATATCATAACCCAAAGATCTATACGCGTCTCTGAGCTTCTTCACGTGACTAGCTCCGACAATGATGATAACGTCTTCTTCCTTTGGAAGAAATTGAAACCAGTTCTCATCTCTGTCAAGTATATCTTGCATATACTCAACAGTTTCCTCTTTAAATCTTTTGTTGAAAGATTCAACATCATCACGAAAAGATTGAAATTTCTGAAGAATTTCTTCTGCTGAAAAACCTTCATATAACCATTCGTTTTGTTTATCAACAAAGAAAGTCTTGTCCAGTTCTTTGTTTGTTTCTTCTTCGATAGTGTCAGTTTTTTCTAGAAACCAACATAGATCATTTGTAACAAATCTGTCAGCTATTTCTCTGCAGATGTTAGCATTATTGATTACCGTGTTTAGAGTTAACAACATGAACTCTTCCCCTGACACTTGGAGATGTTTTGATATGATGTCACTGTACTCATCCATAGAAGGTGCATCTTCTATGATATGATTTAGAGGTTTCCCTACTAAATCATCCAGGAACTCTATTGCTATCCCTGCTTTATTTAAAGCTCTTTGTACTACTGCATCTAGTATACTAGATGCAGCGTCACGTATACTGATATCTGTTTCCATGTAAACCTTAGCAGATGTCATTGCTTCTCTATGAGAATTTACAAACTCATCGATTTTATATAAATCTATGTTTGGTACATTTAAATGCATTGTACCCATAATTAATGCCTTTTTCATTTTAATTCCTCCTGTGTTAAGCATAACTTTTTCGAAAGGTGTATGCAACCTTTTAGTTGTATAGGTAGGGTATGCTAGAAACCAACAACGTTTAAGCATTGTTGATATCTATTCTATCTCC
>JACCEA011136169.1_pt1 | contig 98412 bp, 86 predicted proteins | sample 7449851 | NCBI WGS metagenome assembly JACCEA01 (sample SAMN15323453, study PRJNA562643) | freshwater metagenome | isolation source: river surface water | place: USA:Blue River Watershed | collected 2017-08-18 | reverse complement strand
TTTTCCATCTTTTACCACAATTTAAACAGGTGACAAATGTAGTCATAGGTTCATCCGCAGAACGGGTTTGTAATTGATAAAATGAACATTCACGTTTTTGACATCTACTACATTTATATTCATCTGTTGCCATCTCTTTATTAATTTCAAATAAAACACGGTCTCTTTTACTCTTTTCATCGATAAAAGGTTTCCAATGTTCAGGAAATAAATATTGCGCATCCATTGTCGCTAATTCATATGGATGAAATTCCCCAGAGATTAATCTATCAAATAAACGGACATTCTTAACATATGCTTCTTTGGATAAATTTGTAAATACCTGAATTGCAAATTGTTTATACATTTGAGTAAAAATAGTATTTTCCCATTTTTTAATAATATTTTTTTCATCAGCAAATTTAATAGTTTTATTATAAATACCTTTTTCAATATCATTTGAAATTGATTCAATTTGTTCTGAATTAATTATTTTTTTTTCTTCATTTTGTTTAGTTAATAAATCTTTAAATATAGATACAATTTTTTCACGTGGATCCATCTTTTTATTATTTATTACTTTTTAAATTTAAGTAATTATTAATCAAATTTATTATTTTATTGATATTACTAAAATAAAAACTTTGTATAATTATTTCTTTTCTAATTCTGTTTCTGTTTCAGCAATACCATTATCTGGAACTGATTCATCTTCGTCGTGTGAATTATCATCATCCGATTTAGATTTAGATTTTGATTCATCTTCATTACTATCCGATTCATTACTATCCGATTCATTACCATCTGATTCAGATTCATCGTCTTCATCATTTTCTAATTCATCGTCATCATCATATTCTGATTCATTATCATCTTCTGATTCCGATACATATTCTTCTTCATATTCAGATTCATCGGAAGGATGATAACTTTCATCTTCAATTTCTTCTAAATCATTAACAATAAAGTCTTTCATTTCATCATTATATTCTTCTTCATCGTCATCCTCTGAATAGGAATCTTCTGACCCCAAATCTTCAAAACCACCAAATGCCATTTCATAGAAATCTTCCCATTCAGACACCGATAACGAAATTAATTCATTATTTTGCCCATCATGACATATTGCAAACATATTACCAAAATATAATTCATTATCGACTGGGGGTGGTAAATCATATTTATTTTCTTTGCCAGCACGTCCTTCGGTCCAAGCATATAAAGAAATAACTGTATTTGCATAATCAAAATCGCATTCACGAGTCAGTTCGTTAGTTCCTTTGGAATTTAAAAGATTTTTTGGAATATTTTGAATATCAAATGTATCAGGTGAAACATTATCATCTAAATTAAAAGATACTAAAGTTCCATCGGTTTTAATACAAATTGCAGATATTTTAGGCATAATTATATATTTATAAATAAATTAAATTAGTTTTATATCAATCAAATTTTTATAATTAGTTTTAAGAAAATTTGATATTAAAAATAAATTTATAATACTTTTTAATATAGAATGGAAAAATTCTGCAATGAACATCTTGCATTATGTAATAAAAATTCACCTATTCATATCTGTTTAGGTAAAAAAATCAATGATTTAATGTTTGATACACGTCTAAATGATTTAAATATTAAACAAATATTACATAAAATTAAAGAGATTTCAAAAACCGATTTAGAATATAATTATACCGAAATTATACAATATAAAATAAAAAATGAAATTTATTATAAATCAAATGGTGTTTTAACAACTTATTCTTATAATATAGAAGATTCTTATATGGACGATAAATATTATATTCAAAAACTTATCGTTAATATCGATAATATAACACCTATTAGTATTAATAAATATGATAGCATGGAAATATTCTCACAAATGATTATTTCAATTAATAATCTATTTGATATTGAAATTAATCATTATGAAATACAAGATGAATATTTTACTGTTAAATTAATACTTAAAAAACCGATTTTTAAAAATATTCTTATTGATTATTTAGAAAAATTCGTTTTATTAATTTGTAAAGAATTAATTTACACTAAATGAATTTGTAAAGAATTAATTTACATTATTGTGCAACAACCCTTTGGTTTTGTCAATGTTTGAATTTCTTCTTTTGTTTTTTCAATTGCTGTTAATACTGTAGAATTAACATTTTTAGAAACATCAATCATTCTTTCAAGTATTGTTTCTGCTGATAAATCGTATAATATCAATAATTCTTTTTTATCGGAAGCCTCTTGTTCTAAAATTTTACGACCCATGTAGATAGCTAATGCTTTTTTATCAGCACCCAATAATCCACTCTTTTCAATTGCTTTTATCACTTCTGCTACAGTTAAAGAAACAATAAAATAATCAGAAGTAGATTGTGCATTCATCGCATTTTTAATTATTTCTACAGTAGAACTAAAGACTAAATCAAATATTTTTTGTTGTTCTTGGGTAAGAACAGGTGTAGATTTAGTTAATTCCTTTAATTGTTCTAATGCAGAATCACTTTTTTCATCTATTTGATTATTTGAAGAATCCATTTTATAATATATAATGAGATTAATCTATAAATAATTTTATGATTTTATATTATAAATGAATTTAGATTTTATATTAATTGTTGTTGGATATTTAGCAATAGTTTTATTTTTACATTATACTATTAAAATGTCTAGTGATAAGTCCGATAAACAACCTAGACGTATACTTAAAAAAGTTTCATCATTTCATAATGATGATAATACTTCCGATACTTCATCTGAAACATCATCCTCAAATTCATCAATAACATCAGATAGAAGAAATGATATTATTTCTGAAGATGACGATTTTATGAAATATTTAAATATTGAAGATAGAAATAAAAATGAATCTGTTAAAAAAGCAATAGAATCTCAAAAAGTAGATGCTGCATTTGATGATAATTTATTTAATAAATATTCTGCAGACTTATTTAAAGAACAACATATTGGAGCCGAATTAGATAAATACTTTGAAAATAATGCTGATATTCGTTATTCTTTTGACCCAGTTCCAACTAATGATATAAATCAATCTGCATCTCACAATAAACAAGAACAATCTACCAATGAATTATTATATGGAAATGAAACACCTTTAAATAAAGAAAATGATAATGATGGTATTAGTGCATTTGATGAATTTGGTAATTCAAATTTTAGCTCACAATTTGCTTCTTTATAAATAATAAAATTATAAATAATTTATTTAATTCTATTATTTAATTTCTAAATGATAAGTTTTTATTTTTAACTGGTGGTCTATAACCTGTTTTAATAAATCTTGGTTTTTCATCGGGAGTTATATCTGTAGATGATGATGAATATGATGATTTAGAATATGAATATGATGGTTTATACACTTTATCAGATACTGAATCATTGGTAGTAAATGTAGGGATTTCAACTGTTTTTGGTTTAGGAATATATGTTATAATTCGTAATTCAGTTTTTTTAATAACAACATTATTTTTATCAATATAAGATTCAATAACCTCTTCTAATTCAGTTGCATCCGGATATGAATTTTGTATTTGTTCTAATTTTTCAATATAAAATCTATCCTTTTTTTCATTGAAATAATCATCAATTTTAAATGGACCATTAAAAATACGTGATTGTAGAATAAATGTATTTAAATCTTGAGTAATATTATCTACTAACATGATATCTAAATTATAATTAATAATTTATTTTTATATCAAAATTTGATAATAATATTTTTAATTTAAAAGATTATAAAAACTAAATTACTAAAATAATATAATAATGGATATTATCAAACAGCAATTAGGTCATTCAAATTCATACTTAATTCGTAATAATCGTGCTAAATCGGATATTCTCAAAAATATTAAATCTAAATTCGATATTGACCCATTATTATTAATTGAAAAGAGTTATAGTGATAAACTATTAAATACTCTTATCAATAATGACACATTTGTTTGTCCTATTTCAGTTGGAACTAAATATTTGTTATATTTAACGCGTATATATAATGAAGATACTACTATACTTATATCTACTTCTATTTCAGACTCGGAATTATTACCTAAAATGCAAACAATTACATTAGGTTTTGATTCTAGTTTATATAATGATACCATTATTATGGGGGAATTGTTATTTAATAAAAGAGAGGATAAATGGGTATTTTTACTTGAAAGAGTATTGGTTTATAATTCCAGATTTCAAACATCGAATAATAATATTGGTAATATACGTCTTTTATATAAAATATATGAAGGATTTTTACCGTCTTATTTAGACCCTTTTTATATCAAACCTAAACATTTTGTTAATTTGAAAAATTTAGAAAATGAACTTAAAAATATTGATTATCCAATTAAAGGAATACGTTTTTATGTATTGAAAAATCCTATTATATTCTATTATAATACATCTAATTATGATGATTACAAAAATGCTAGTCAATTATTGGATGATATAGATTATACAGTTTTAGAAAAAGATAAAAATGATTTATTAAGTAAAATATCGTCATCAATCAAAATTAATTCAAATTCGGATTCAGTATTCAATATTGATACAAATACTGAATATATCTTGGCAATTAAATTAACTACTACTTACGGAATTTATAAACTGTTTGCGACAGGAACGAATTATGAATTAAATGAAGTTGGTATTGCTAGAATTAAGTCAATGGAGGTATCGAATATATTACATAATACTTTTAAAAATAATTCGAATAAAACATTTTATGTTAAATGTATTTACAATTCGATATTTAATAAATTTGAAGTAATTGAACTAGTTGATAATAATATTACTAGTGATTATGAAATCGTAAATAATTTATTAAAGATTGGTGAAAATATTGAAAAGCCAAATTATATTGATGAATTAATTTAAAAGATTTATTTAAGAAATATTATTTTTTTGTTTAAATGAAAATAATATTTATTTATAATATAGATTATGCAACGTAGAAATTCAAAAGATAAAAGAAGAGATTCTAAAAAACGCCAACAACAACGTGGTAATATGAAAGGTGGTAACTCTGCAACTGGTATTGATAATCATATGAAAGAAATTTTAGGTGAATATAAATTAGCTGTTCCACAACCATCTCAATCAGAAAATTCATTTGGTTCTAGATATGATGTAGGTAAATTAGCATTAACTGGTGGTGCAAGAAAAAACTATAATAATCGTCAAAGAGGTGGTGCAGCTATAGATGTTATAACAATACAACGATTATTTAATAATGACGGTCGAACTTTATCTAATGAACAAACTATTGATGCTTGGATATCTGATTTTAATAATTTAATAGTTGGAGGAATTTCAAACCCAATTACTATTCCACAATATACTGAAATACTTAAAAGTTTAGAAATGATTAGAAATGGAACAACTGACGGTGCAGAACCTTTTCCTGCACCAATTCCAGCAATTGTTCCCGATAATGTAGTGAATAATAATGTTATTTATTCCAGAGATAACGAAACAGATTATAATGCTGCTGTTCCTAGACCTGTTTCTGATATTAATTGGGACTTAATAAAAAATAGAGATAGTTTTAAATTAGCATATATTAAAGCTAAATTACCATTATTACCTAGTTTAACACGCGCAAATATAGCTAAACGATTAAATAAAACTGATGCAGACGGTGGTATAGATGCTCAAATAGCTAATCCGGATAATGCGGATTATGATGCGATTAAAACTGCATTAGAACACAAAATTACAAACGCAAATCAACCTATATTACAAGAATTAAATAATATCTATACAACTGCAACAACTACAGTTGCAACTGGTGGTAGAAGAAAATCACCATCGAAAAATAACAGACAATCACCTAAACAACAAAGAAACTCTCCAAAAAAAAACACTAAATCCCCTAAACAATCTCAACAACAAAAAGGTGGTAAATCCCCTAAACAATCTCAACAAAAACAAAGAGGTGGAAATTACTATTTAAATGTTGATGCTCAAAAAATTGGTGGTTTAGCAGAAGTAACCCGTGTTGACCAACCGTTAGCCCCAGAAGCATCTACTTTTAATAAATATCCAGAACCATTATATTTAAAAGATTTAAGTAATCCAACAACTGTCAATGGAATGGCAAATAGTGCATATGTTGCAAATGCACCTACTACTGGTCAAACTGCTGGTGCAAAAAAAGAATATATGTATGTCACTAATAAAAGAACAGGACAACCAATGAAAGTTCGTAAATCACCTAAACAAATGCAAATGAATAATAAAAATGTTCAAGTTCGTGTCTTAAAACAACAAGGTGGTGTTGAAGGAGAACAATCAGTTTATACTGGAGATATGATGCAACGTGATTTTAGTGGAAAACAACCAGAATGGAGTCCAAAAGTAATTTAAAAAAAAATTATAATTCTTAAAAAAGTAATTATTGAATAAATAATAAAATAATTTTTATTTAATAATTAAAAATCAGAGTAAGAAGCAGAGTTTTCAAAACCACCGATTTCATCTAAGCCTTGAACACAATGTTGATTAGCAAATGTAGCTGGACATGATTTTTGGTCAGCGGATGGGACTAAATTAGATTCAGCATCTAATAATTGTGATTGAGATGTGAAAGCGGATTCAACTAAAGAAGATGCCATTGGTTCTACAACCGGTTGTTTTAAATTTTCGGAAGGCATTGCATTTTGCATAGCTTTAATAGCTTCGAGTGAATCTGATTTAGTTACTAATGGAACGGATGAACAAGAATTACAAGATTTTTCAATTTTATCTAAATTAGCATATGCAACTTCTTGAATATCTTTTTTATCAGAAGTAGATGGAACAGATGTAGAAGTAGGTTTTTGACCGGTTTGTTTAGACACAGAAGGTAACCAAGATAATTCACCAGGAGCAGCGACGGATAAATCAGTATTATATAAACGATGTTTATTTGCAACTTGTAAAGTAATCATAAACGCGACAGCTATTAAAAGAGCAATAGCAGGGTCGCGAACAGCCATAAATACGATAATAAATGCCATACCAATACGGAAAAGGATATTATCGAATAACCATACTAAAGATTGTGGAATTTTAGGTGCAGCAAAAGCGGCATATAAACAAATGAAAACTTTAATAGTGGTAGAAATATAAACATTATCTAATGTAGAATTTAAAGTGCCTTCGATTTTAAAAATTAAATCCATAACCATTTTTTGAATATCAGACATTATTTATTATTATAAAATAATAATAGATAATTTTTTATGCAATTTTAGTTAATTCTAAAGTAGCACCATTATAAATAGAATAGAAATTAACATTTGAAGCAATTTCTTGTCTAGCGCGAACATCTATAAAATCACCGTTAGATAATCTACATAAATATTCAAAATGTATATTATTATAATGTTGTTCATACACATAGGGTAATGATTGTCTACACCAAAATACTGTATTAGTCGGCGGATTACTATATTGAGTTCCGTTAATAAAGACATCAAATATCGCATTTCCATCAACATTTGTATTATTACTCTTAGCCGATAAAGATAGAGACACACTGAATTTATATAAACCAGTTGATAAAATATTAAATCGATTTAAACTAGTATCAATAATAGACCCACTATATAATCCGCTGGTATATATATAAGTACCTCTATTAATTATTGTTTGTAATATATTTCCATAGGTAGTAATATCCGCACCAACACCCATCTGTAAAATACCACTTACATCTGTATAAGATGGGTCGGTCATAGATATATATGTAGAATATCCACCAATATAAGAATAACTAGTATATAAATTACCACTAATAGATAGATTTCCATTAATATATCCACTATTTGATATACTAATTGAATTATTAAAAAAAGAAGTATTTGCAACACTTAAGGTATTGCGTAAAATAACTGTTCCACTTGCATCAATTTGATTCAATTTAGAAAAACTATTTACAGATAGAGATGTTAATGTAGATATACCAGATACACTTAAAGTATTACCGACATTAAGGTTATTAGAAATATCTATATTATGTCCAATAATATCACCAGTAGATAAAATATTTGTATTAATAATAGATGACATAATAGTTCCAGTATTTACAATATTATTAAAAATGCCCATTGTATCAGAATAAACAGAGGAAGCAGAAACGAACCCGGTTTTAATAGATTGAACAGATAAATATGTGGAGTATAATGGTCCAGCAACACTCATAATATTAGAGAAAGTAGCAACACCATTAACACTAATAGTGCCGTAATTAATAATTTTATTAGAAACACTTAAAGTATTTAATAAAGTATTACCAGAGATATCAACATTATTAAAATAAGATTTATTTGATATACTAAGATTACCATTAACAAATTGATTATCAACTAAAAGGTCGGGAAATTTAACTAAATTATTATTAGTCCATCCATATATATTATTCATTTTAATATACTTATTATATATTATATATATAAATTTATCGTATTGTGATAAAAAAATATCTTCTAAATAAAAAAATGTAAATTTTTAATTAAATCATCATCACATTATATTAGTTATATTATATTGATTTTGCAGAATATACAATATAGATTAATAATATAAATCCATGTTTAATAAATGATAATTAAAAAGTGGGTGGGAATGGAAATGGATATATTTTAATTTATAAAATTTTTAAAAATAATCAAATCTCTTTAATAAAAATGGTATTTTGTTTTGTTGTTTTTATATCAATTAAAAAAACCTCCTCTCTTTGCCCCTTTGCTTTTTATATAAATAACTTATAAACCAAAATTAATTTAATTATAAAATTAAATAATTAAATTATTTTTTTTTATTGATTATCAAAATGCTTAATATAAGAATGCTAAGTTATTCTTATTAGTAACACCATCTTTAACATATATGATTGATAAGTAAGTATTACCACTGGCATCAGTATTAATACAGAATGCCGCTTGATTATCGACTAATGAAGGTGTATTATCATTTATATTTGTATATTTAACCATCATAGAACCTAAAATATTCATAGCACCATTCACATTAGTATTAGATAAAGTAGTAGTTCCACCGACAGATAATGTATCTTGAATAGTTGTAGCACCATAGACACTAAGTTTATTTTCTAATGTAGTAATACCACCGACAGATAAGGTCTTTTTAAGTGTGAGTGAATCACCTATAGATAAGTTATTTACAACATTAATAGTTGGAACAGTTAAAGAACCACCTAAAGAAATATTATTTTGAACAATTAATGAATCAGCAATCGACATACTACCGCCAATAGAAGCGAAACCATTAACTTCTAAATTATTATCAATAGTAATTAAATTAGCAACTGACAATACATCATTAATAAATAAACGACCAGATATATCGGTATTTGATAAGTAAGTGTTTTCATTAACAGATAATCCATTCAAATAAGCGTAGCCATTGACGGAAATAGTATCTTGAATATTAACAGGACCATTAACAGACAATGAATCATATAAGAAAACTGAACCACTAACAGACATTTGATTGCTTAATGTAAATACACCATTAATAGATATAGCATCGAATAATGTAGCAAGCCCATTAACAGATAATCCACTATTCATAATAACTTGACCATTAATAGATATAGAATCATATAAAGTAACAGGACCTTGAATAGATAAACTTTGTGCTAATGTAGTATTGTTTCCAACAGACAGAGCATCAAATAAAGTAACTTGACCACCAATTGAAACAGAATCAGTAAAGAATGATTTACCATTAACAGATAATAAATCGAAAAGAGTAGTAGTTCCACCGATTGATAGATTATTTCGAATGGAAGCAGAACCGGAAATATCAACATTTAAAACTTCTAAATCACCTACAACTAATGTATCACGTAAATAATCGTTAACACCCGTAAATGAAATAGCACCCGAAGTATCTAAATGTAAATAATCTTTAATTAACCACCATTTATGGTCAATAGTAGTATCACGAATTAAACCAGTCATATTTCTAGAACCATCAATATTTTTATATTCACCAAGAATACCGATAGCCATATAATCACCAGGATTATCATTAGCAAGGCCGATAACACCATCTTGAATTTGAATACTAGTAGAATTAATAACAACTGAACTACCATCTAAAAGAAAATTACCTCTAACATGTAAATCACCGGAAACGTCCATACCATGATTAACAAAAACAGGACCATGAATTGATACAACATTACCTAGAGTGACATTACCACCGACACTTAAATAATCGGGTAATATTAATGAATTAATAGATAAACCAGTATTCATTATAACAGGTCCATTAAATATAGTGCTTCCACTAATAGTAGCATTATTAACTGATAAAATATTTGTATATAAAGTGGCAGATACAGATAAACTATTATCAATAGTTGTTAATCCAGCAATTGATGTATAACCTTGTATAGTTGAATTACCAGCAACTGATAATGTATTATTCAATGTAGTGGTTCCGGATACACTGAGACTATTGTTAATATTAACAACATTTAAAGTAGAAGTATTGGCAACAGATAAACTATTTAATATAGCCGGTCCGGAAGTTGAAATAGAAGTAGAAAATAAATTACCAGCTAATGATAAATTACTACGTCCGATTATATTATTGGATACATCTAGATTAGATAAAAATGTATTTCCTTGGATAGAAAGACCATTACCGAAGATGGTTCCTGAAACTGATAAATTACCATTAAAAGTTCCTAGACCATTTACTGATATTTGATTAGATAAATAAGCCGTAGAAGCTACAGATAAAGAATTAAGATTGAGATTACCGGAGACATTAATAGATGAAATAGATAAATTACCGGAAATAGTAGCATTATTTACACTGATAGAAGAACCAAAGATAGTATTTTGAATAGATAAATTATTACGTAAAACAGCTAATCCAGAAACATCAATAGTATTTGTAGTAATATTATTGCTAAATACAGAACCTTGAATAGATAAATTACCTCTAAAAACACCAGTTCCTGAAACATCTAATTGATTAAGTCTTGTTAAACCAGAAACAGATAAAGAACCAGAAATAGTTTCATTACCAGACAAACTTAAATTTGAACCATAAATAGTTCCATTTACAGATAAAATATCTGATAAATAAACTGCATTATTGACAGATAAAGTATTTCTGAGGATAGTATCACCGGAAATATCGACTTGATTTAATCTAGTTTGGCCAGAAACAGATAAAGAACCGGATAATGTTTCATTACCAGACAAACTTAAATTTGAACCATAAATTATACCAGAGATTGATAATGCAGATGAAGCGGTAATAATATTTGCAATTGATAAAGTATTTCTTAAAACAACAGAACCAGAAATATCAACTTGATTTAATCTAGTTTGACCTAAAACAGATAATGAACCGGATAATGTTTCATTACCCCCAATACTTAGGGTATTTGTAATAGTTTGACTTCCAGATAATGATAATGAAGATGCAAAAAAATTACCGGATATAGATAAATTATCATCTATAGTTGTTAAACCAGAAATAGATAATTGGTTGTTAATATATGTTATACCTGAAATATTCATTGATGCAACTGAAATAGTATTAGTATAAATAGTATTACCAATAGATAAATTATTTTGAAAAGTAGTATTACCAGATACAGATAAAATACTTCTAAGAATAGTAGAACCAGAAATATCAACTTGATTCAGTCTAGTTTGTCCTAAAACAGATAGAGAACCTTCAATAGTCTTATTACCAGATACAGATAATGAACCTTGAATAGTTTGATTACCAGATATAACAGTATTACCTAAAAATGAAGTAGAAGATACTGATAAAATATTAACATTTAAGTTATTGGATATATTAATAGTTGAAACAGATAATACATTTGTAAAAGTAGGACCATTTACAGATAAAGTAGATGCAATAGTAGTTCTACCAGAAACAGATAATTGATTATTAATAGTTGTAATACCATTAACACTTAGAGTTCCGGACATAGTTGCATTATTTCTTAAAACAAGATTTAATGCATCTAATGTTCCAAGAGTTAAATCGGCTTTTTGAGAATCATTAACCCCTGAAAATGCAAAAGAAACATTGCTAGATAAGTCTTCAACTAACCACCATGTATTATTAGCGGTGGTATCGCGTAATAAACCACTATATAATGTTCCTGATAAATCAACATATTTACCTAAAATACCAATAGCAAGATTATCACTTGAATTATTTGATGATATTAAAATGACATTATCAGAAATATCTAATGTTTGGGTATTAATTATAGTTTGAGTTCCTTGAACTAATAAATTACCAGCAACAGTTAAGTTTTGTGCAATACTAACCGAATTATTAAAATAAGAAATACCTGCAACAGATAATATATTTGAAATATATTGATTACTTACAGATAATTTATTAGCATATGTTGTTCCATTAATAGAAATATCACCCGTTAAATAAATAGGACCATTTACACTAAGTCCGGATTGCATTGTAACAAAATCACCTACACTTAGGCTTTTTTGGAGAAACAAATTTCCAAAAATACTCATAATATTATCTAAACTTGCGTTTCCACTAACACTCAACCCATTTCTAAATATAGCACTACCCGATACATCTAAATTATTAATTCTTGCAGTAGAATTTACACTTATACCATTTGAAAATATAGCATTATTTGCAACTGATAATGTATCAAATCTAGCTGGTCCAGATACAGATAAATTAGAAATAAATACGGAACCACCCACCGATAGTCCATTTAATGTTGTATTTCCTGATATACTTAATGTATTATTAATTGTAGTTGCTCCGGAAATATTTACAGTATTTAATGTGGTTGAATTAGCAACAGATAAATTATTAAAAATTGCAGGACCATTCACACTTAAAATATTATTTAAATAAGTAATACCATTAACAGATAATATATTGATTATTGTATTACCATTAATACTTATATTAGAAGCAATCAATGTATTCGATATAGATATATTATTAGCAGTTAACTGATTTGATATAGATATATTACTAGTAGTTAATGTATTAAAAACGGATAGATTATTTACAGTTAATGTATTCGAAATAGATAAATTATTAGAAAAAACTGTATTTGTTAAAGATAAATTAGAACCATAAATAGAACCATTAATACTTAAATAACCATTTAATATTTGATTACTATTGATTGAAATACTTGAATTTAAATAAACGTTTTCATTAATTGATAAAGTATTATTAATTGTTGTATTACCATATATTGATAAATCAGCCGATAAATAAGTATTATCACCGATTGAAATAGTATTATTAATAATTGTATTACCAAATATGGATAAATCTGAATTTAAATAAGTATTATCACCGACTGATATAGTATTATTAATAGTAGTATTACCGAAAACAGATAAATCCGAATTTAAATAAGTATTATCGCTGACTGATAAATTATTATTAATAGTTGTATTTCCAAAAACAGATAAATCAGAACTTAAATAAGCATTATCTCCAACAGATAAAGTATTAGATAAAGTAGTTTGACTATTAACTGATAATGTTGATGATAAAGTTGATGACCCCCCAATAGATAAGGAATTATTAACTTCTAAGTCATTTGAATAAATTTTACCATTAATAGAAATATCACCATCCAAAATTATAGGACCGTTAATACTCATTAAACCAGAAACAATAATATTATCTGAAATACTTAGAGACCCTCTTAATGTTTCATCTCCATTAATAGATAATCCATTTTGACCATAAATAGTATTACCAATTGAAATAGTAGAATTTGTAATTATATTAGAATTAATAGACAATGATGAATTTGCGGTAATAGGTCCAGAAATAGATAAATTTGAATTTGCAGTAATAGGTCCATATATAGATAATATATTCGATAAATATGTAGCATTTGATATAGATAAAATATTATTTAAATAAGTTGGACCCAAAACGGATAATAAGCCCGCGAGAGTTTCATTACCACCAATACTAATATTATTTTGAATAGTAGTATTACCACCAATACTAATATTATTTTGTAATGTAGTATTACCACCAATACTAATATTATTTTGTAATGTAGTATTACCACCAATACTAATATTATTTTGTAATGTAGTATTACCGGAAATAGATAAAGTATTATTTAAATAAGAAGGTCCAAAAATAGATAATAATGATGATAATGTTGTATTATTAGCAACTGAAAGAGTGGATGAAAGAGTAGATGAACCAAATACAGATAATAAATTATTGATAGTCATATTGCCATTAATACTCATATCCGAATTTGAAAATATTGGTCCAGAAATACTTAATAAACCATTTAATTTAAGATTAAGTGCATCTAAATCTCCAATAACTAAATCAGCTCTTTGTGAATTATTCGTAACTCCTGTAAAGTTTTGAGCACTAGCATCTAAATAATTTTGGATTAACCAATATTTTTTTTCATCAATATCACGAACTAAACCAGTATAAACATTAGAACCATCCACGGTAGTTTCACCTAAGAAACCAATAGGTAAAATATCATCTGGATTACCTAAAGCTAATAAAATAACACCATCTTTAGTAGATATAGTTTGTGTATCTAATATAGTTTGAGTTCCTAAAACAGTTAAATCACCTTTAACAGTAAGATTATTATCGAAGAAAACATCATTTGTGACTGATAAATATGTTCCAATATAAGTAGAACCTGTTATACTAATATTAGAATCAAGTATTAAATCACTATTTGCAAAAATTTTACCATTAATACTAATATCACCTTCAAATATAGCTGTATCATGAACACTTAATATACCATTTATATATTGGTTTCCGTTAATAGATATATCTGAATTTAGAAAAAGGTTATTATTAAGACTTAAAGAACCATTAAAATATTGATTACCATTAACAGATAAATTAGTTCCAATTAAAATACTACCGCCAACACTTAATTCTTCAATAGTAATAAAACCATTAATATTACCATAAATATTACCAGCAATACTTAATCCATCTTGCATAATAACAGTTTTATGAAAATATGCTTGGTCATCAACTTCTAAATCACTGACATATGTTAGTCCATAAATAGAAATATTAGAAGCATAAATATTACGATTAACACTTAGGTCTCCATGTATTAAAACATCCTCTTCAAATTCTGCGGTATTTTTAACTTCTAAATTATTAACTTCTAAATTATTAACTTCTAAGTTATCAATATTAATATCACCAACACTTAAATATTCCATGGTAGTAATACCTGCAACCGATAATTTATTTAAAAAAGAAATACCATTAACACTAAGATAATCACCAATCATAAAAAAATCGGAGAAATTTAAATTAGAACCACCACTACTATCAATACCATTACCATAAATACGACCTCCTACAGATAAATCATTAACTATAATAGCAGTTTTTTCAACATTAAGCCATCCATTAATTGTAACTTTATCTTTTCCTGGTATATTTCCGGCAACAATCAGGTTTGTTTCTAATTCTTTAACTTGTAGTTTTGGAATATACTGAAAGTTATCCTTCCTACTCATATTAGTTATATAATATACATATAGAATTTAACAAATAAAACCGTAAATTAAATGATTTTAAGGTTTAATTTAATGAAAATTAATTATTGTTTATAAAGTAGACCAGCTAAACCATCTTTAATAATAAGGAAATTAAAACTATGTGAATAAGTTCTTAATAAAATATTTGGTTTATATCCATTATTAGAGAATTTAGTAGGACTTACTAAGCTGATGCTTAGGTCTTTACGTAATACTTTGGAAAAATTTAATGAACCTTGTGGATTATGAGAACATGGATTTAATGCAAAATTATAATTATAAATATTATAATCAGTTCCTGTTCTAAAATTATCATATAATTGAACTGAACTTAAAAATATTTCATCAGTAACTGGACTAATTTCTTGATTATTAGCTAAAATGACTGCATCAGATAAAAGATGGTCATCATAATCAAATGTATATATACCATCCCCATATTTAATATTAAATGATGATGTATAATTATCTAAGAAATTAGCTTTATACACATCTTCACGTTGTAAAACCCAGAATATATATTTGGTTGGATGACAAAAATCGAGAGGATAAAAAAAGGTATTACGTTCGTTTGGTTCATTTAATGTTTCTGAAATACCTATATTTAATAATTCTATTAATAAATTGAACTGTCCTTTTTTAAAGAATGTTTGTTCTTCTTTATCTAAAAATATATTTTTTATATATAATTCTACTTGGTCTATTTTACCTATTACTTGTTCTTCATACATTCCATATTGTTCTGGAACTGTTCCACGTGGTGTTGATTCATCAATATAACCATTTACACCAGGTAATGGGTCTCCTGTATAATTATATTGTCGAACTAAACATTTATTTAATGGTTTAAATTTAATTTCTAAATTAATTTCCGTATTTGACATTGCTGCAATTGGTAAATAAACAGAAGGGTCTCTAGTAAAAAAGAAAGGTATATGTAAATAGGTCATTACATCAGTTGTATTAGTATAACCAATACGAAAACTATCTTCATAAAAACGGGTCATTCTATAAAAAGACTTTTTACGATTCTGAGAGTTATGAAGTTCATTATATAAAAATATTGATTCACCATTCATTCTTTCAATAACTGAACCATTAAAAATAAGTTTAATTTCTTCAATTAATTGAAAACCTATACCATTTACATATGATGTAAATTGTGGGTCTTTAGTTGTAGAACCATCCGGATTATAGTAATTATTTACACGAATTAAATCAGCGAATTTAAATTTTAAATAAAGACCTCCTAACAAATCAGCTCTCATCGGTAATTTAACTTTAACAGTTGTTCCAAAATCAGCATGAATAAAATAATTTTCAGCTATTTTAAAATAATCCATCGCAAAATTAGTTGAACGTTTAAATACTTGACGAAAATATGATACTTGTGGATTACCATATAATAAAGAGTCTTCAGGTCCTCTAGCTTCAATTTGTATAATATTTCCTAAAGTCATTTTATAATATAATTATAATATTTTAACATATAATTATATGATAATTTTAACATAATAATTTCTTATCCAATATCTATATCGAATAATGTAATTTTATATTTATCTACACTATTTTATCGATTATTAAATATGATAATTAGATTGTAAATAGATTTGTGTAATCTTATATGAGTCTTACATCCATAAATATATGATTTATATCGAATAATGTAATTTTATATTTATCTACACTATTTTATCGATAATCTAATATGATAATTAGATTCTAAATTTAATATTTTAATGTTGTTTTATATTGTTGTAAAAGAACATTGGTGATATTTGCATAATTTGATTTAGCTTCATTAAATTTATTACATAATTCTTTATTTTTAGTTTCAGGAGTTTCACATAAATCTTCTAATAAATTAATACCAGTATTTACTTTATTTTTTAATCTACATGTTTTTAATTCTTTTGAATATTGTTTTTTAATATAAAAATAAACACCCATAGCCACTAATATACATAAAATAATAGTTGAAGGGTCCATATTTCCTTCTTTAATACTACCAAAAACTAAAGCAAATGTGCCAATAATAAAAAGAAAACTTAATAAAATATTGGTATCAACTAAATTAAATAAATTAGAAATTTTATACATCATGGATTCAATGTTTTGAGAATCTAAATTAGACATTTATTATAAAAAGATATAATTATAAATTTTTAATTTTATTTACTAAATAAGTATTTTCATTTATTAAATGATTTAAATTATCTAAATTTTTAATTAAATAAGAAATATTTTTAGCACAAATTTCTTTATTTTCTATAATTAAATAATAAGATTTTAATATTAATTTATAATTATCTGTATCAAATGATAATGTATTATCTTTACTTATATTTTTAATTATATTATATAATTGATTTTCATCAATAAGAATATCAGTGTATTGTTGTTTATAATAGTTAATTAGTTCGTTAATTTTATTAATCATTATTATAATAATTAATAGAATTATTTATATATCTTGATAAAATTTATTTATTATCTGAATTAGAATCATAATTTAATTTATTATTTAAAATTGTTCCTAAATTGTTATCTTCTAAATGCTCTTTAATTCTGAAAGATAAATTATTAGTAAAATTATAAATCTCATTTATATCATGTGAAGTAATAAATGGTTTAGTAATATAGTTGATTAAAATTGAAAATATTTCATCTTCTTTTTTGTTATTATAGTATTTATGAATTTCATTATCATCATGTTCTAAAGTTAGATACGCATTAATATTTTCAACTAAACTATTAATTGCATTTTCAAATATATGAGGATTTAATTTATATTCTTTATTATCTAAAATATTTTTTTTAGATTTATTATAATTTTTACAAATAAATTTAGCTTTATTTTTTTTAATACTTGGAGATTCTAAATATAAATTGACATCAATTAAAACATCTAGAATATTATCAATTGTAATATCATTTAATTTAACTTCCATAGATAATAAACTACTTGTAAATTTTTCTTTATGTTTAATTGATTCAATAAAATAATTTTGATTATTAAAACATCCTGGTTTATCATATTTATAATTTGGTCTAAATCCATATCTGTCATTTAAACAGAATGCATCTACATTTTTAAAACCATTAGCTAATTGTAAAACTCCAGTATCTAAATTTTTAAGTTTAGATGTAATTAAATATAATGCCTGTAATAAAGAACCAAGAGGAACCCCCGAAATTGTATTAGCACATGTTAAATATTTAACATATAAATCAGGTAATTCAGGACAATCACCTTTATGAATACTAGTGAATGCAATAGGAATATCATTATTATATATAACTAATAAATCATATTCATATGGTTTATAAAAACAATTATTAATTAAATCTTCATAATAGCTATTATTAATTCCTTTACATTTAATACTGTTTAATATATTTTTTTTAAATTTATTTAAATAGTAGAATGATTTATTAATATACGGAAATCTTTCAAATAATTTTGTTTTATTATAAATTTGAATATCTAAATTTTTATCAGTATTAATTTTATTAATAAAGTTTTTTAATCTGTCATTAGTATCTAAAAAATTAGTTAATTCATTATAAAAAATACCTTTATCCTCTATTAAAATTTTAAATTCTTTAATTTTCAAAATTTCATAAATTTCATCTTTCAATTTAGGATTTATTTTTAATACTATATTTCGTAAAATATCTGCTTCTATATAGTCCTCATCTAAAAAACTATTATATATATTATTGAATGTTAAAGATGAAATTTGTTGATTATTAATTTGAACATCTAAATTAAGTTCATCTTTAGTAAAATTACATAATAATAGTAATATTATTTCTTTAAAAATTTCATAAATAGAATTAAAGATATGATTCATTTTATTTATTAATTCTTTTATTTTATTTAATGCTTTTTCTCCGTTAACTTGTGATATAAATTTAATAAAACTGACATCATTAAAATAATAAATATCTTTATAATCATAAATTAAATTGTTAATTTTAGGATATTTAATTATTAAAAAATGAAAAATAGGAATATTATTTATATTTAATTCTTTAATCTTATTTTTAATAATGTCCGGTTTTATTAAATATAAAATATTATAAAATAACTTATAACAATATGGTATTAATAATTTATCATGTGATATCATGAATTTAATTTTATTAATATTTGTATGTTTATTAATATTTATAATTTTATTACGAATATCATCATAATCTCTACTTATTATTGTATATATATGTAATAATAAATTATCTATTTCAATTTTATTAGAGTTAATATTATTGATAAAATTATTTAAATAATCATTATCATCATATTTACTTAATTCATTATATAATGCATTAAATTCCGGGGATTTATAAAAAACATCTTTTAAATTAATATAATTTTCAAAATATAATTTTAACTCAGACATATATTATATAATTAAATAATTAATTTATTTATTTTAATAAAAGTAATTATTTAAATAAATTTAATGATATTAAACGTGGTAATTCATATTTATAAATAATAGTCGATGAATTCATATTAAAAACTATAGATAAGTTTTCATCACTATAAAAACAACATGTATTTATGATATTATCATTTATACAATATAAATTATTAGTTTCAATATATGAAATTATTATTTGTAATATTTCAGAAATAGATAATAAACTAGTATTTATTTTAAATAAACTTATAAATTGGTCTTTTACAATATGTGGTGTGTGAAAATATGTTTTGAGTTTATTAAATTTATCATTTTCGAGTAATTTATATTTATCAGTTTCAATAGATATGAATATATTATTAGTATTTTGAAATGTAAAAACTTTATTAGTCATTAATTTATATAATATGTTTTATTAAATAATTTGCAATATCTTTATATTTTATATTATTTTTGCCAAATAATAAAGTTAATTGATTATTACATAAAACTGTATCGGTCATTTTATCAAATAAATTATTTGTAAGTAAATAACTATTAAAAGCTGAAATAATTGAAGACATAGTATATAATTCATCTTCATTTAATTCTAATAACTCTGCTAGGTTAGAAGATATACCTTTTAGTTCTGTTAAAAAAACTTGAGTAATATTATTATTTAATTCATTATTAAGATTATTTACGTCCATTAAACCTATATAATTATTTATTTATAATTGTTTTTATAATTTAATAATTAATTCAATTTATTTTATTAATTTTGACTTTTAAAATTAATTCAATTTATTTTTAAAATAAATTAAAATAATTTAATGTTATTATTTTTATAATAATGGGTTTATTTAAATTAATATTCGCCTAAAACAATTTGTTTAATTGTAGCAATTGAAATTTTCATTTTATGATTTGTTTCGACATCTTTTTTAACTAAAGAGTATGCTTTATGGGTTGTATATTTATTTTTAATTAAATCAATATCTGATTTAGTATATTTCTTTTTATTAGCTTTAATTTCTGATGGTTTAGATTCTGAATATTTATGTTGTAATTCAACACCATTGGATGTTTGAACATAACCATCAATAATTAATTTACCATTATGAACATCATTATGACATTTATGACATAATTGAACAAGATTAAATAAGTTATTTTTATGAAAATAGTCAATCATACCATTTTGATTAGCAAATTGTTGTTCATTAATGTGATGCACTTCTTCTGTTTTAGATTTACAAATAGAACAACAATTAATAATAACATTGGCATTAAATTGTGAGGTTTTATTACCTACTAATTGGTCGCTAATTCCCATAATTCTTTTACGAACATTATTTGCAATTCCAATAAATTCATCATCTAAGTCCATAGCTCTAGCAACTTCTAACCCATAAATAGCACTACCATTACCTGGTTGTAATTTACGATTATAAATTAATTTTTTAGTAGATTCATCATATAATGTTTCCATATGAAAAGAATTAACAGTTGAACAAGATTTAATTTCATCCATTTCGGCCAATTTATGTAAATGTGTTGTAAAAATAAAACTACTATTCTTTTGACATAAACGCATTACACCGGCAGTAACTATTGCTAAAGCAGATGTAGTTTCAGTTCCAGAACATAATTCATCGCCTAATACAAGTGCATTTTTATTAGTGCGTTTAAGAATGGCACGTAATTCACTCATCTCAACAGCAAATGTAGATTGACCTTTAAATAAATTATCATTTGATGAAATTCTAGTAAATAAATATTTATATGGAGAATATTCAAATGATTTAGCTGGAACATATAAGCCACATTGTGCCATGATTGTAGCTAACCCAACACTTTTCATCATAGTAGATTTACCAACACAATTCAAACCAAATAATAATATACCATTTTGCCCATCAATACCTAAATGTATATCATTTGCAACGTATTGAATTTGATTATTTATTTTTTCAATAATTGGATGTCTTAAATCACATGCTTTTATATATGATTGTTCTGAATCAATATTAATTTTAGGTTTTGAATAACCATTTTCGGTTGCAATTTGAGCAGCTGATATTAAAAAATCTATATATGCTACAAAGTTAGTAATTTTGGTAAGTGTTGCATCATATTTAGTAGAATATTCTAAAATAAGATTATTAAATAATATTTCAGTTTGAAGATTTAATTTTCTAAAATTAGCAACTAATGAATCAGACACTGTTTTAAAACATTCATGATAAATCTTAGATGAACCAGTTGCTGGTTTAATTTCTAATTTAGACAAATCAATATTGTAGTTTTTGGTATTGATATTAAATTGAATATTTTTATTTGAAAGATTACCTATAGCTTTTTTAAGTAGAGTAGCACGAGTATTAGTTATAGATAAATAAAATCCATCACGTTCATTATTTTTCGATTCAATTAAATCTTTAGTAGGATTCTTTTCAAATAATTGAACTAATTGATTTGCAAATGTTGAAAAAAATAAATTACAATTATTAATTTCATCCATAATTACTTCAATTTCATCATATAATCCTTTTTTAAATATAGAATCTGTTAAATTATTTAATGATGTTCCTGATAAACAATCAATTCTTAATTTATCTTTATAATCAATAATAAATTCATTAAATTTATTTAATACATCAGTTGATGGTAATATATTAACCAATTCATATATATTAGATTCATTAATATATTTTATAATATGAAGAATATTAGTATAACTCATATCTAAATTAACAAATGAAGCTGGATTAATCATTTTAATGGACATTTTACGATGTAATCTTTCAATATCTGAAATATTTTTTAAATAGGTTTTAAAAGTTCCATAATTAGGCATTAGTTTTTCTATCAATATATATCTTTTATTTAATTCATCTGTATTTAAAATCGGATTTAATAAATTATCACGTAATAATCTGCGGCCAATTGGAGTATTTGTTTTATCTACAATATCCCATAAAGAAGATATACCTTTTGATTGTTGTCTAGATTTATCAGGGACTACATTTAATTGAACAATCGAATCATGTGATAAAATTAAATATTTAGTTGGTTCCCAAATTTTAGGTTTATGTAATTTTTGGATTATATTTTCATTATGTTCATATGTAAATTGAATTAAATAAATATAAGAATTTAAAGCAAATGGAGAACGTTCTAAATCAATATATTCAATTGGTGTTAGCATACCAGTAGATGGATATACTTTTTTTAATAATTCAATTTTAAATTTATTTTGTAAGAGATGTTTATAATTTTCATTATCATATATATTAAAATGAACATTAATATTTGATAACTCTAAATAGGATACTATATCATCTTTTGTCATAGATACATTAAAAGTATGAAATAATGCCTCGGATGGCGAGTAAGCTTGAATAAAACGAAATACCTCATCTAAAGCAAATTTAAAATCATCAGCTGATGAATGTGTTTCATAAACAACTGATTCACCGGTTGTAATATCAATTATTGAAATACCTACACATAAAATTGGTTTATTAATTTTATGGTCTTTCATTTCTTCAATAACAACAGACATCATTGCATTGGAAAAATTGGTTGAATCAATATTAACACCTTGAGAAATAATTTCAGTTACACTACGATTAAATCCTTTACCACCATGTGCTTCTTGTTCCATTTTGATTATAGTATAATCGTGTTTAAGAAGGATATCTTTCCATTTTTCAAATGAATGACTTGGAAAACCAGCCATTAATGGATTTGAACGAGAAACTGGTTGATGTTTATCATTTTTTTTTGATACATTTAAATTTGTAATATCAGCTACTTCATAAATACGACCTCTTTGTTCATCGTCATTAATAACACTATAAATTTCAAAGAATCCACCAACTTCCATTAATACAACTGTATTTTCACCATATTTTTTTTCATAATATTCCTGTTTTTCAAGATATTCATCGATTATTGTTGGTTTATGAGCTTTTGTAGATTTAATACTTGTTATGGACATTCTTCTATTAATTTCTATGTTTTAATAGAAAAATGTTTTTAAATAAATATATTATTTTATTTTTAATTTAACTATTTTGTGTTTTATTATCTAATTCTTGCTTATTTATTTTAATACCATCCGAAATAATAGTGCATATATATTTATCAGTAATGTCAGGCATATTTTTAAAATAAGTAATTTGTTCTTTATTTTTTAAAAATAGTGATTCTTTAAAATGAGATTTGGGTAAAATAAAATTATCTAAATTTGTTAATATTGGAACAGATTTTTCAGATAATGCGAATATATCATTATTTGAGTCTTTTAGAGTATTTTGAAACTGTTTAAGAGTAGGTATATTTTTTTGTGATTGTAAAATAGGTGATTTTTGGTTTTTATTTTCAATTTTATTATTTCTTAATTGAGGTGAATGTTTTTTATTTTCTGTATTTTTATTAATATTGGACATATTTTTATTATTATCAAGTATATTATTATATCTTAAAAAACTAGGTGATTCTCGATATTCATTATTTCTATTATTAATTGGTGATACTTTAAAATTATTATTAGTTAAATCAATATATCTTCTTGGTGATTGTGAATGATTTCTTTTTATAATTTCATTTTCTTTTTTAGAATAATCTATAAAAGGTGATTTATTCCTAGGATTGTTTAAAAGACTTGGGGATTCTCTATATTCTTTAAAACGTCCTTTTATACCTAACTCAATATCATAATCAATTAATTTTGGTGATTGTTTTGGTTTTGTATATTCAAAATTATTATTACTATCTTTTATATAAGTTTGACTAGGTTTAGAATAATCTTTAATATATGTTGGTGAATAACGACGTAGGTCATTATTTACATATTCCGAATATACTTTATCATTTGATTTAATTTGGATTGGTGAATATCTAGGTGAATTTCTAAGTAAGTTATTTTCAACTAAATTAGGTTGTCTTTTATATGAATTATTTATTTGATTATTGTAATTTTGTAATAAACTGGGCGATTCACGATATATGGGTTTATTATTTATAACAGGAGAAATTCTATATTTATCTTTATTTATTGAATTATTAAAATTTTTAATAATCATTTTGTTTTCCGAATTTTCATTTAAATCAATTTTTATTTGATGACTATATTTTTCTATATCATCTTTTTTTATAACTGATATTTTTACATCTTTATCTTTTTTATTGTTTTTAGATATTTGTGGAGATTTTTTAGGAATAGGTTCATTTATATCGATAGTTTCTCCAACACCATATTTATAATTTTTTGAGGATGTGCGTTTTTTAGATGCTCTTCGATTATTATTCGATGACCTTCTTCTAGTTATCATAATTATTAATAATTTTATAAAATTAAATTAAAAAGAATACTTAATTTTATAAAAGGATAAAATAAAAAAATCCGATTATTTAGAATACTTTCGGAATGGTACCTTTGTTTATGCGCCGTACCTTAGCACATTTAACTAAAAACTCCTATTATTATTTTACATGCTAATGGAAATCCATGGTATGATTTATAATACAAATATAACTGCTCTCCAATCATACAAATAAGAGTCTTATGTTATAAAAAATCCGATTATTTGTCATGTTTCACGGTATTGTCATGGTATATTCTTTAACGTGCCATAACTTAGCACACTATAATTATTATTAAAAAGGAAATATATCAAATTTTTTTTAAATTTAAATTTATAAAAGGATAAAAAATATATTATTTTTATAAAAGGATAAAATAAAAAAAACCTGGTTATTTTTCATGTTTAAAAGTATTTTCATGGTATATTATTTAATGTGCCATAATAACTTAGCACATAAAAAAAAGATAATTTGCTATCATACTATTTATGTAGCACTTCGTGGATTATCTAAACTCACGGATATGATATATGTTTCACGTGTAATAATCATAACCAAACTTACACAACAAAATCAACATAATGTGCAGCAGTGTATTTTTACATGTTGTCAGCTGGTATACTTATTCATGGTATGATTTATTAATATTTATATATGCAAACCTCATAACTTAAATTTACACATATCCGATTATTTGTCATGTTTTCCGGTATTGTCATGGTATATTCTTTAATGTGCCATAACTTAGCACACTATTAATATTATTTAACCCAAATATATCAAATTTTTTTTAAATTTAATTTTATAAAAGGCTAAAAAATAAATTATTTTTATAAATGGATAAAATAAAAAAATCCGGTTATTTGTCATGTTTCACGGTATTGTCATGGTATGAATTTAATTAATATATATACAACCATCATAACTTAAGATTATATATATCCAAATATTTTACATGCTTAATGGATTTCATGGTATTATTATTTAATGTGCCATAACTTAGCACAACACTTAAACCCGGTTATTTGTCATGTTTCACGGTATTGTCATGGTATATTCTTTAACGTGCCATAACTTAGCACATTATAATTAGTATTAAAAAGGAAATATATCAAATTTTTTTATATTTTAATTTTATAAATGGATAAAAAATAAATTATTTTTATAAATGGATAAAATAAAAAAATCCGGTTATTTGTCATGTTTCACGGTATTGTCATGGTATATTATTTTATTTAAAGTGTCATAATAACTTAACACATCCGATTATTTGTCATGTTTTTCTGTATTGTCATGGTATATTATTTAACGTGCCATAACTTAGCACACTAAAATTATTATTTGAAATCAAATATATCAAATTTTTTTTAAATTTAATTTTATAAAAGGATAAATAAATTATTTCAATTACTTAATTTATAAAAGGATAATGCATAAAAAATAAAATTCCAGATAACTTAATACCATGTTTGAATTTTATATTTTTTTAAGAAATAGATAATACAATCATAATCATATTCAGTAGAGTCATTCTTAAACTCTTTACCTTTTTCTGAATAAGTATATTCTTCTAATTCATCTAAAGTATATTCATACGTTGGACTTTTTGTATTATTATTTAATTGCATAGCTATTCCATAAATAGTAAATAATATTATTTCAGACCTAGTCATATAGCCAGATTGATTTGGATAAAGATTTTCAGGATACATTGATGATATTTCATTCAGAATATCTTTAGTATTTTTAATAATATTAGAATTTCTGTTCTTGAATTGTGCTTTAATATACATCTTGATAGATATTTATTAAAGCGAGTTATAAAAAAAATAGAATATTTAATTTTTATCAAATTTTAATAAAATAATAATTTTATCACTTTATAAAAATCTATTTATTTCAATTTTTTATAAAAACATATGATTTAATATATAATCACTTATACCATCATTTTTATTAACATTCATATCATTTTTATAAACTTTAAAGCCTTTTAATAAATCGTCTTCATTTAATATTTTTTTTTCAGATGGCTGACAATATAAAACTCTTTTAGCATGTGCAATTTTACATTTTGAAAATAGATTTTCCATATCTCGACCAAAAAATTTAAAGTCATCTTTATTTTTTTCAAAGAATTCGGTTTTAATTTGTTCTTCATTAATTTTCCATCCATAATCTAATACTTTTTTAATAAATATTTTTCGTAATTGTTCAGCTTTATATGGGTCTATTTCTAGCCATAAACCAAATCTAGAACGCAAACCTTGATTTCCTTTAAAAAACCTTTTTAATAAATCTTCTTTATAACCAGCTATAATTAGAACAAAATCATTTTTATATTTATCCATAAATGGATTTAATACATCTATAATACTTTGTGAATATGAATCTATTTTATCATCACTCCCACCTAATGAATATGCTTCATCAAAAAATAATACATTTCCTTTTGCTTCATCTAAAAGTTTTTGAGTTTTTAATTCACTTTGACCCAGAAAACCACCTTTTAAATCCGTTAGTTTTGCTTCGATAAATTTTCCACTTGATAAAAATCCCATCTTTGCATATATACGGCCCATAATTTTAGCAATATCGGTTTTACCCATACCTGGACTACCACAAATTACAGTATGAAGAAAATCTTTATTTGTATTTTCCAATCCTTGTAAATACATAATTATTTTATTAAAAATGGATTTTTTTATATTTTCCATACCAATCATGGTATTTAAATCTTCGAGAGGCTGAACTAAATCAGCTAAAACTCTAACATTTAAATTAAATTTTTTTTTCATTGGTTTATAAATTGTTTCATAATCTTTACCTAATTGAATTAAATCAGCAATAGTTTCAATTTTTTTATCAATTATTTCAAATGGCATTTTATCTTCTTCATCTGTTAACTCTAATGGTGTTTTTTTAGTTATTTTTTCAACATCCTTTTTATTAGAATCTTTTATGCAACATTTATCTTTTTCACCATCAGCTATTTCATTTAATGCTTTATTTATTTCAGGTATTAATGATGAAAATAAATTATCAGATGGACGACCACCTTTACGAGTAATACTTATAACAGATACTCCTGGTAATATATTAATCGGTTTATCTCCATAATTCGATGGGTCTGATAATTTGGATTTTTTATTTTTAATAATATTACCAGATGCATCCTTTTTAACTTGATTATTAATAGTATTACCTGAACCATCTATATTATTTTTACGTTTAGATTTAATAGGTGGTGGATAGGTATTTTCAGGATTTAAGAATAAAGGTATATTATTTGGTAATAAATTAAATAAATCAGATATATCAATCCATTGTTCATTTGGATTATTTACAATATTTGGCTGATTATTTTGGTTTGAATGATTTTGATTATTAATAATTGGTTTTGGATACTGATTAAAATAATTATAACGATGTTTATATTTATTTGAACGTATATTTTTTGTATTAAATTTGTTTGGATTTGGACTATTATAATAATTATAACGGTGTTTATTTTTATTTGGATTTCTAAAGCGAGTCATGATTAATATGATAATACTATATATTAATAATTAAATATTTTTAAATTTTAATATAATAATATTTATTATTAATAATTAAATAATTTTAATTTGTATTTAAAGAGCAAAAATACTTAAAGAATTTGTTTTTAAAAACAAAATTTGATATAAAATGATTTAAAACTAATTTATAATTAAAAATATAATTATGACACATAATATAAATAATTCAACTTTAAATTCAATTTCAAATGAAACATTTAACTGGGAAACTGGTGCATGGAATATCTTGAAATTGATGATGAAAGAACCCAATTTTCTAATTCAACATCAAATCAACCCTTTTAACGAATTTCTCGATAAAGGATTGAAAAATGTTATTGAACAATTTAATCCAATTACTTTAAATTATGATTTTGTTGGTAAACAACAATTTTATAAATTTAAAGAAGGTAGTAAATACATTACTAAACCGGATGGAACTAATATTATTAATAACTGGAACGAATTTATCGAACTTAGTGATATTTATAAAGTATTCAAAGAAAAATACTCAATTATAAATAATCAAGTCACCAAGATAGATTTATCTGAACATTTAGGTGGTAATACCGAAAAAGAAAAATTAATACAAACTGAATTTAAAGAATTCATTGAAACAGAGATTGAATTTAAAAATATCGAAGTTAATAAACATAGATATGATTTGGAAATAGAAATATTTTTCCATTCAATTACTCCACCTACTATTTTTGAAAATAATGGTAGTCAAAAACAAATGTATCCTAATGAAGCCAGATTACGTAATTTTACTTATGCGTCTAATATATATGCAAATGTATGTTTCCGTGTTCGTGAAAGATATGGTGAAGGATTAAACGATTTGAAAGAAACTACTAGTAAAACAATCCCAAAAGTTAATTTTGGTAAATTACCAATTATGTTAGGTAGTAAGGCCTGTATTTTATCTACTAAAACATTCAATAAAAGAATGGATTATGAAGAATGTGAATTCGATGAAGGTGGTTATTTTATAGTTAATGGAACTGAAAAAGTTATTATTGGCCAAGAACGTCAAGCTGAAAATAAAATTTATGTTTTCAAAAATTCTAAGTCACAAAGTAAATATTCATATATTTGTGAAGTAAAATCATTACCTGATAAAAAAATCGTAACTCCTAAAAATATACAAGTTAAAATTACATCTAAAGAATCATTACATGGAAAAAATATTAAAGTATCTATTCCACATATTAAACAAGATGTGCCTTTATTTGTAGTATTTAAAGCATTAGGCGTTATTAATGATTACGATATCACTAATTATATATTATATAATGTCGCTAAGGAAGGATGGGGTGAATATACTCAATTTCTTCGCTCTTCTCTTGAAGAAGCTTCTACTATTAATACCCAACAACTTGCAAAAGAATATTTATGTAAATACGTTAATATGATGGGTTATGATAGAGATAAAAGCGAACGTGATAAAAGAATGACCTATTTAAATGATATTATTAAAAACGATTTTTTACCACATGTTGGTGAATCATACGTTTCTAAGGCATATTATTTAGGACATATGGTTAAAAGATTACTCGATGTTTTCTTAAAAAAGAAAGAATGTGATGACCGTGATAGCTACGTTAATAAACGTATTGATACTGCTGGTATTTTAATGGCTAATTTATTTAGACAATATTATACTAAATTAATTAAGGATATGAAAACCAATATTAATAAAGAATATACTAGTGGTGCATGGAAAGCAAACAAATCATTCGAAAATATTATTAATCAAACCAATATTTATAAAATAATCAAATATTCTACTATTACTACTGGTATTAAATTCGCTTTAGCCACTGGTAATTGGGGTCTTAAAAACAATAAAAATAAACAAGGTATTGCTCAAGTGTTAAGTCGTCTTACTTATAATTCGACACTTTCACATTTAAGAAGAATCAATACTCCTATGGAAAAATCTAGTAAATTAGTTGCTCCTCGTAAATTACACGGAACTCAAATGATGTATATTTGCGGCGCTGAAACTCCTGAAGGTCATTCAGTTGGTGTTGTTAAAAATTTGGCATTATCATGTCATATTACTAACTATTCCGATGTTAATTCCGTTACTGATATTGTTGAAGGATTAGATGTTAAAAAAATTACTGATATTGACCCTACTGAATTATTTGGTCATTGTCAGATTTTAATTAATGGTAATTGGTCTTTTGTTACTAATAAACCTAAAAAAGTATATGATATCTTAATTTCATTAAGAAGACAAGGTATTATCAATATTCATACTTCTATAGTTTGGAAAATTGATGATAATTCTATCGAAATTTATACTGATGCGGGTAGATGCACTAGACCATTATACATTATTAAAAATAATAACTTTGTTATTACTAACGAAGATATTAAAAAAATAGATAATGGATTACTCAAATGGAATAACCTCATTGTAGGTAGTTTAAATGAAAAATCCACAAATTCACAAAAAGAATTAGGTGAAGGTTTTATCGAATTTATCGATGTTCAAGAAGAAAATAATTGTATGATTGCAATTACTCAAGCTAAACTCAATGAAAACGGCACTAAAACTATTACCTATCAATATACTCACGCTGAAATTCACCCGTCATTTTTACAAGGTGTTTTAGCAAGTATTATCCCATTCTCTGACCATAATCAATCCCCGCGCAACACGTACCAATCGGCGATGGGAAAACAAGCGATGGGAATATACGCAACAAACTTTCGTTATAGAATGGATACTGTTGCTCATATATTAAGATATCCACAATTACCATTGGTAAATAGTCGTGTAATTAAATATTTACCATCCAATGATTTACCTTCGGGTATTAACGTTATTGTTGCAATTGCATCTTTCTCCGGTTACAACCAAGAAGACTCGATTATTATGAATAAAAGTGCGACACAACGTGGTCTATTTATTTCAGACCATTATCACACTTATAAAGACGAAGAAAAGAAGCGTCAAAGTAGTAGTGTTAAAATGCAAGAAAAATTTACAAGACCAAACCCTAAAAATACATTGGGAACTCGTGGAAATAATTACACAAAAATAAATGATAATGGATTACCGGAAGAAAACACATATTTAAAAGAAAATGATGTTGCTATAGGTAAAACTTATCCAATTCATTCTAAAAAGGATGATAAAGAATTATATCGTTGCTGTAGTACAACTGTTAAGGCTGGTGATGAAGGATTCGTTGATAAAGTCATCGTTTCTAGAAATGGCGATGGTTATAAATTCGTAAAAGTTAGAATTAGGGTATCCCGCATACCTACTATCGGAGATAAGCACGCCAGTCGCCATGGGCAAAAGGGAACTGTTGGTATGATTTACAGACAAGATGATATGCCTTTCACAAAATCCGGTATAACTCCGGACCTCATCATGAATCCACATGCTGTCCCTTCCCGTATGACAATTGCACAAGTTATTGAATGTCTTATGGGTAAAGCTGGATTAAATCTTGGTATGTATGGTGATGCAACCGCATTTACAAAAGTAGATGTAAATAAATTAGGAGACTTACTCGAAAGTTTAGGTTTTCAACGTCATTGCGACGAAATATTATATAATGGTAGAACCGGCGAACAATTAAAAGTTCCAATTTTTATAGGTCCTACTTATTATCAACGTCTTAAACACATGGTGGTGGACAAGGCCCATTGCTTAGAAATGGACCATGAAGTTTTGACAAAAAAAGGATGGAAATTTTTTCCAGAAATAACAATGGATGATGAAATTGCTACATTAGAACAAGAAACTCATAATTTAATTTATAGTAAGCCATTAGCATTACATTATTATCCAGAATTTAGTGGTGAAATTTATACAATTAAAAATTCATCAATAGACTTATCAGTTACTTCAGAACATAGAATGTTTGTTAGTAAAAGATATGGAAAAGAAAATAAATGGTTACCGCATACATTAATTGAATCAAATAAAATATATGGTAAAAATGTTAAATATTTAAAAAATGCTAATAATATAAACGAATATTATCAATTTATATTACCAGAAACCTACGTTAATAATGGACATAGTGATGTATTATTAAATGAAATAATTGTAAATATGGATGAATGGCTTACATTTTTGGGTATATGGTATGCTGAAGGTTGGACATCAACTGACAATAAAAAAGTATCTATTAGTGTTAATAAACAAAGAGTAAAAGATGCATTATTTCCTGCATTAACTAATTTAGGTTTTCATTACTATTATGATAGTAATGCTGAAAAAGCCCATATAGTAAATAGACAATTATATAATTATATGTCTCCATTATCAGTAGGAGCACCTAATAAAGTATTACCTGAGTGGGTATTTAATTTAAATAAATCTCAAACACAAAATTTATTAATATCAATGGCTTTAGGAGACGGTTGCTTTGAACATACACAATCAAATGGTTATGTACCAATTTATTACTATACTTCTAGTAATATATTAGCAGACCAGTATATGCAATTATGTTTGCATGCGGGTTGGAGTGGAACTAAACATTTACATTTTGAAAAAGAAACAAATCAATCTATAATTAATGGTAGAGAAGTTATTAATAAACATGATATATGGAAAATTTCTATAATAATGACAAAAAATACACCATCAGTTAATCATGGACATACTAAAAATCAAAATGCCCAAGTTGAATTAATTGAAAATAAAACTACACCTGTATTTTGTCTTACTGTTCCAACCGAAGTTTTTATGGTTAGAAGAAATGGTAAGATGGTATGGACTGGAAATAGTCGCGCGTTTGGTCCGAATGTGATTTTGACACGACAACCTGTCGAAGGTAGATCCCGTGATGGTGGACTCAGATTCGGCGAAATGGAACGCGATGCTATCCTATCACACGGAGCAGCTCAATTTTTAAAAGAAACTTTACAAGATAGAAGTGATAATTATCGTATGTTTACTTGCCAACATTGTGGTTTAGTATGTAGTGTTAATCGTGAAGCAAATATTTATAACTGTAAGAATTGTAGTAATACTACCTCTTTCGCTGAAATTCGATTACCTTATGCTATGAAATTATTTATGCAAGAATTAGAAACTATGGGTGTTGCACCTAGATTATTAACTAAAGAATACTAGGAAGGAAACCAAGGTTTCCTTTTCATCCTTCCTTTGGGTTATCACCCGATAGGATATAGAGCTTAGCGCATTGAATGCGAGGGCTTCGCCCTGCGAATTTTGTAAATATTTTTATTTTGATTAACTAACCACCATAAAATTAAATATTATTATTTTTATAGTGTTTTTTATTACCTAATTATGTTAGATTATATTAATTATAATATATAAAATAATTTCGGGGTCACATGGTCACATCATTCCTTAAACTTTGTGTTTTAAAAAAATTAATATTTAAGTATTATTAGTATTATTTATATTAATGAATATTAATAATAATTTATCTGAATCACAAGCTAATATAAATTCGAATTCAAAGTCCAGCGAATATAATAAAAAATGGTATTCTGAAAATAAAGCTAGTAAATTAGCTTATCAAAAAGAAAAAATTAATTGTGATATTTGTAATATACTTATTTCAAGAGGTAATATGGCAGATCATAAAATTTAGAATTATTTGAAAAGAATAAAGAATTATCTAATAATGTTAAAAAAAAAGATTATGATTCTTTTTTTAATTACAAAAATACACGAATTAGAGACTATAGTTAATGAATTGAAAAAATTATTAAAATAATAAATAGAATACTTTTACAAGTCTATTTTATTTATTATTGCATATAATTAATATATTTAAGAATATAATAAATACCCAGAATCATATTATCCCATAGGTTAACCACTTTTAATTGATTGGATATCCATTCATAACTTAGGTTAATCATTTGTCCATTGATAGGAAGACCAATTTATTAACCAATAATTATAAAAATTAGTAATAAATTGTCTTTCCTAACTTTATGATTCTAGGTTAGAATACCGATGTATATATTAATTGACTATTTATTGTGAAATATTAATTTAAAAGTAATATTGCATAATTATTCATAATGATTAAAATAAAATCATCATCCATTTCGTATATTTCATTAAATGATTTGAAAAATTATTCACCAGGTTCTATAGTCCATGGTCGTATAGGGGTAATACCTTATTATATCGAAGATAATGTCAAAAATTATATTATCAATGTTTCAAACAAGGTTTTATACAGTGATTTTGGCGGTGGTATTTCAAAAAAAGAACATCCATATTTTGACGGTTTAAAAAGAGAATTAAATGAGGAGTGTCCAGTATGGTCAAAATATCTTTTAGATAAGATAGAATCAAATGATTTAGTAGTAGATTTGTCTAATAATATTGATATTTCTGAAAATAAGGTATCTATGTCTAAACCATTAACAATATTGTGTCGTGAATTTAATAATCAAATAACAAAATATTTTTTAATATTAGTTGAAGTTGATAAATGTATGATAGATTCATTTAAAACATCAAAAGAAGTAAAAGAATTACGTGTTTTAAAGTCATTTGAATTATATAAACTAGTTAATTTTAGTCATAAAATAAATAATGGATTAACTCAGTTAAAATTAGCGAATAAAGGTAGATTAATACGCATTTAAAAATAATTTAAAAATTTGATAAAATTGAATTACAAAAATATTTTATAATAAAATAAACTATAAAATGTTTTCAGATGTTATATCCGATACAATGCATGAAATAGTTGATTCGATAGGTTATGATTATTCATATCCTGAAATATATCCACCGGAAGAAGTGATAAATATGTTAAAATGGATGATTTATGTGCGTATGTTAAGTGATTTTAGACATCCAGATGGAACATTTGGAAAATATACGAAGGAAGATTTAAAACGTTTAGCATTAGAAGAAGCGACACAATTATATGAATCGAAAATAAATAAGTCATATTTATTACAAAATTCGGATTTAGAATAAAAAATATAAAATATAAAATTCTATTATAATAAAATGAAAAAAAATAATAAATGGGATATAAGATTATCGAATGATATAATATATTTTTTTTTAAATATAGAATGGAAATCACCAAAAAATACGAAACAAGATTCGAATATAAAATTAACGAATAAAGAATCGAAATATTTATTATCATTACTTTGTAAATTATATAATATTAAATTGCCTCAAATATCGAGTATAACAGTTCATAATAAAAAATATTATACGAAGCGTTCAAAATCAATAAATATAAGTGATAAAATAGGCGTATATCATTTATTATATGCATTTTATGATTATTTAAGTGATATAAATGGCAATATTTATAAATCAAACACTGATGAAATAGATTATTCATTTCAATTTACAAATAAATTTATTCAAAAACTGGAATATAATATAGATGAATATATTGAAAATGATAAAATAGCAAAATCCTCACCTGAAAATATAAGTTATTGGATGACCGATAATTTAGGAAATAAACGTTTTTTAATTTTCAAAGAAAATGCAATGGTATATTTATATGTATATCATCATATACAATTTATGATAATGATGAAACGTTTTTTTGGAAATAATATAGATTTAATAAAATTATTTCAAAATTATGTATCAAAAAATACGATTGATATTGAAATATTCAGAGATTTATGTAAATTATATAATCCAGAGAAAATAGATATTTTAACAGATGAAAGAGCATCAAGACGTATAAAAGAAATAGGAAATTTTTTTAAATTAGATTTTTCAGATATCAAAATAGTAAATAATAAAAATAAAAAATATTTGGATTTAGGAGGTGGAGATGGAAGTATATCAAAAGCATTTGGGTTAGAACTAGGATTAGAAAAAAAGAATATAATATCAGCAGATGTTCCGAATACTTTTAGTGTAAATGAATATCGTAATAAAGAAGAAATAACTTATATAACCCTAGAACCGAACTCAAATAAATTACCATTTAAAAAGAATGAGTTTTTTATAATATCTGTTTTCATGGTGCTGCATCATATAAAAGATATTGATAATGAAATGAAAGAATTAAATAGAATACTTGTTCCAGGTGGATATATAGTATTGAGGGAGCATAATGCCGAAAATATAAATGAGAAAATATTAATAGATATAGAGCATCGTATATATGATATGGTAATAGATGGAAAATTAAAAAAATGTAATATAGACAATGAAATAAAATATTATACTGAAAATAATATAAAAAAGGAAATAGGATACGAAGCATATTATAAATCATCAGAAGAATGGATAGATTTATTTAATAAATATGGTTTTCAAAAAGTAGATGTAATACTACCTTGCAAAAATCAAAAATATAATGTAAATAAAACTTATACTCATATATTTAAAAAAATATAAGTTATTTATAATAATTATTTTTAGATTTCTTTTTATTTTTTACAACAGTCCATCCAGCATTAGAATTACGTTGTAAATCTAAAATATTTAATGATTCATCAGAATTCTGTGTATTTATTGTAATTGGTTTAGATACAGATAATTCATTTAATATAGTTTTTTCATCACTAATTGATTTAATAATATCATTATATATTTCAGTTTTGATTTTATCAATATTAATTTCATTTGGATTAGTATTAACAGATGAAATTGTTGATTGATTAGATAAATTAGTAGATGGTGAAGGTTGATTTATAGTAGAAATTAATTTATAAATATTATTAGTTTCTTTTAGAAAATCGACTTTATTAATATAATCATTGCCAATATTAATTTGACTTTGAAGATGATTTTGATATAACATTAAATTATTAACTTTATCAATTAAACAATTAACTAAATTTTCAATAAATAAAATTTTTTTATTTAAAGTATTATTTTGATTATTTAATTCGGTTATCTCAGATGTTTTTTTATTAAGTTGTTGTTCTAATGAATCAATCTGATATTGCATTTTTGATAATGTTTCACTAAATTCTGACTTAATATTAAAAACAGTGGAATGTAATGAATTAATTTCTTTAAAAACTCTATCATCAAATACCGGTAAATTAATAGTCATTTTTTAATTCTATTAATATAGAATGTAAATTAATTTTATATAAAAATAAAATATTTATATTTGAATTAAATTAGAATAGTATATAATCATAATCACTTTTATAAATTAACCTTAAATTACAATTATCATACCATATATTATCGTGTAAATTATCTAATTTTATTATATTATATTTATTAATTTGTTTAATAAAATCTTCTTGGTCTGCTAATAAATCTAAAATTTCAATGGATTCATCATTTGTTAAAATATTTTTATATTTATTAATAATATTGATTAATTCATTTATAAATACTATATACGAATTGTTAAAATTAATTACTGAAATACCAGCACTAATTTTAATAATTTTTTTATTAATTAATATTGACTTATTATAAGTATATAAAGTTGGAGTCATTTTAAATTGAGTATAATAATTAGTTAGAAGATAGATTAAAATATCAAATTTTATATAATATATTTTAGTTTATTTGTGTAAATGGATAAAACAATAATAAAAAGAAATAAATTATTTAACATAATAAATAGATTGTTTTGTAATATTAACAACAGTTCCATCAGAAATCTTATCATTTTCAATTAATATTGGATTATCAAAAGATTCAGATATTAAAAATTGAATAAAATCTCTATGATTTATAATTTCATTTATTAAATCATCAAATATTTTTTTATTAAAATCTTTTTTATTAAGATTAAAATAGGATGATAAACAATTTATAAATAATGGAAAACAATTCTCTTTATTTTGTGCTAAAAATTTTATATCTATTAGTATTGATGCATCATTAATAAATATAAATTTATGATAACGAAATTTGTATGCTTTTTTAAATAAAACTAAACAGTTTGTGGAAAATAAATTGCCAAACATAGTGTTGTTGATAATTAATATTTCCTGGTTTATTTAAACATAAATATTACAAAGATTAATCAAATTTTAATATATTTTTATATAATTTGTAATATATAAATGGATAAGTAATTATAAACCATAAGTTTTTTGGAATATATAAACATAACTATTATCGTGATTAACAGGTAATAAATCAATTATTTTAATTAATTTAAAACCATTTTTTTTAGCTAAATCATTATAATATTTAATAGAATACATTTTTAATTTATGTATATGTTGTCTATGTTTGCTATTATCATGAAACATAAAGTTCTCAATAAATTGGACTTCATTATTATCTCTAAACTTCCAATCAGCTGTATAATTGAATTTATTAAATCTTAATTTAGTTTGTGTTTTACGTTCCTTTGATTCGGAATGTTTTTGTGGATTATATAATGGAATTAATTTAGAAGATTTTTCTAATACAGGGTCAAATTTCTTTGGATTAACCATATGTAAGCAAAAATAACCATTTGGTTTAAGCCAATAATTTACATTTTTAAATAATGTATCTGGGTTTTCAGCATAATAAATAGTAAAAAATAAACATAAAATATGTGAAAACTCTCTATTTTTGAATATTGATTTGTTCATAAAATCGCCCTTAACTAATGCTGTATTTGGTGTATTTAATCTAGCTTTTTCTAACATTTCCATCGATTTATCTAAACCAACTGCATTATATTTATCTCTTTCTAATATTTTTAAATGTTTGCCGACACCACATCCTAAATCTAAAAATTTAATATCTTTGGATTGAAATGCTGCTAATTTTTTATCTTTAATTGTATAATTAGTTATGTTATATAATTCAAATTCATTTTTCATATCATTTCCGAATAATTGTTCCCAAACATTCGAATAAAATTTATCATAAATTTTTGTAATATTATCACGGAATTGTGCTTCAGTAAAATCATCGAAATGTTCATCAATATCAAAATCCCATTCATCGCGTTTTTTATAATAATATCCTAATAATGATGTAATTATAATTAATATTACAAAAATAGAAATACTTTTTAGTTTTTCCATAATACTTAATATATATTAATAATTTAATAAAATATAAAAATCTAAAAAATTTGATTATTATACTATTGACTTAATAAAAATAATAATATAATAATTAATATGAATTCAGATTTATACATTCTAACACGTGCTCATTTTTCTGGTGACCATTGTGATATTTTTGGAATATTTACATCATTATCTGCTGCAAAACAAGCAGAAAAAGAATTATTAACTAAAATTAAAAATTGTGATGATAATATGAATATTGAAATAACTACAGTTTCTAATGATAAAATTAATAAATTATTATTAGAAAATGATTGTAAATGTGATTGCACATGCTCCGATTCGGAAGATTCAGATGATAATTAAAATAAAATAATTTTTATTTTAATTAATTATTTAATAATGGAAGATTTAAAAAGTTATGAAATACATTCTTAAAGTATTTGTTAGGAATTTTGGTTTGTTTATTTAATCAACTTCTTCAACTTTAGGACCTGTAGAAAATCCAGAAGATGAACTTGGTGCTGGACCATATGATTGTTCTTGTGAATATAACTTAGACATAATAGGCATACACTTCTTTTCAAGTTCTTTTTGTTTAGCTTCAAATTCATCAACTTCTGCAGCGGAATTAGAATCAATCCATTTTTGAATTTCATCAACAGAATCTTCAATCATTTTACGGTCATCATCTGATAATTTATTTTTTGTTTGTTCTTCGTTAATAGTATTACGTAAAGAGAATGCATAATTTTCTAATTTATTTTTAGCAGCAACTCTTTCTTGAACTTTTTTATCTTCTTCTGCATATTGTTCTGCATCTTTAACCATTTTTTCAATTTGTTCTTTAGATAAACGACCTGCATCATTTGTAATAGTAATTTTTTCTTTTTTACCAGAACCTTTTTCAACTGCATTAACATTTAAAATACCATTTGCATCTAAATCAAATGATACTTCAATTTGTGGAACACCTCGAGGTGCTGGAGGAATACCTGTAAGATTAAATCTACCTAATAAATTATTATCTTTGGTGCGAGCTCTTTCACCTTCAAAAATAGAGATAGTAACTGCAGTTTGATTATCTGCAAAAGTTGAGAATATTTGTGATTTTTTACATGGAATAGTTGTATTACGTTCAATAATTTTAGTCATCATTTCACCCGCAGTTTCAATACCAAGTGAAAGTGGAGAGACATCAATTAATAATAAATCTTTAGTTTCTTCACTACCATGACCCTTTAAAATAGCTGCTTGAACAGCTGCACCATATGCAACTGCTTCGTCCGGATTAATTGATTTATTAAGTTCTTTACCATTAAAGAAATTCTTTAATAATTCTTGGACTTTAGGAATACGTGTAGAACCACCTACTAAAACAACATCATCAATATCACTCTTGGACATTTTAGCATCAGTTAATGCTTTTTCAACTGGTGTAAGACAATTACGAAAATAATCAATACATAAATCTTCAAATCTTGCTCTAGTAATAGATGAATTAAAATCAATACCTTCATATAAAGAATCAATTTCAATTTGTGCAGACGCTGAAGAAGATAATGTGCGTTTTGCACGTTCACACGCAGTTCTTAAACGACGTAATGCTCTATCATTACCTCTTAAATCTTTTCTATGTTTTCTTTGAAATTCTGTTGCAAAATGTTCGACTAATTTATTATCGAAATCTTCGCCACCTAAATGGGTATCGCCCGCAGTAGATTTAACTTCGAAGACACCATCTTCAATTGATAAAATTGAAACATCAAATGTACCCACAAGAAAACCAATTGTTTTCCTTACACCTTTCCTTAATATTAAAAAAGTGTATTTATGTTATCGTTAGGCTCTTTATCCTAACTTCTTACTCTTTCAAGTAAGGTCAGACTATATCTTATTTAGTAATTAAATTACTAAATCCTACCGTTCGTGGATATTTCATCTTTAATATGAAAGACTACTTTATCTAGTCGTTGAACCTTAATGTCGTCGCCGACACTCTTGGCTGCTGATTACCCAATCTCATAACTTTTTAAACCATCACGTTCGCCATCGCTAGCCGCGTTGTGGTATATGAGCTCTAAGGGACTTCCAGCAATTAGATAGGTGTTTTTTATACTTGGAGGCAGTTTAACATTCGATAAGTTTACCACCAAGGTCAAAGATTAAAATATTATTTTCTTTTTTACTTTTATTATCTAAACCATATGCAATAGCTGCTGCAGTAGGTTCATTAATAATTCTAAGAACATTTAAACCTGAAATTGCACCTGCATCCTTTGTAGATTGACGCTGTGAATCATTAAAATACGCAGGAACAGTAATAACTGCATCTTTAACAGTATTACCTAAATAATCTTCCGCTGTTTGTTTCATTTTTGTTAAAACCATAGCTGAAATTTCTTCAGGTTTAAATCTTTTTGTTTCTCCTAAATACGATACTTCAATAGATGGCTTACCACTTTCATTAACAACATTAAATGAAAAATGTTTAATATCATCTTGAACAGACTGGTCATTGAAGTTTCTACCAATTAATCTTTTTGCATCAAAAACAGTATTTTTAGAATTTGAAGCAGCTTGATTTTTTGCAGCATCACCAATTAAACGTTCTGAATCAGTAAATGCAACAAATGATGGAGTTGTTCTATTACCTTGGTCATTCGCAATAATTTCAACCTTACTATTTCTCATAACACCAACACATGAATATGTAGTTCCTAAATCAATACCAATTGCATAATTTGTAGTAGCCATTTTATTTATATTTTTAATATTATTAAAAAATCTTTAAATAATTTTCTAGTTAAACATATTTTTATTAATTTAAAGATATATTTTTATTTCATTATAAAATATAATGGAATTATTAAAAAATTGCTTATTTATAAATTTAGAACATCGTAAAGATAGATTAGAAAATATTGAAAAACAATTAAAATTAATAGATATATCCGGACAACGTTTTAATGCTATTAAAATGAAAGATGGTGCAATTGGATGCACTATGAGTCATATTAAATGTATTGAAATTGCAAAAAAAAATAATTGGGACTATGTATTTATTTGTGAAGATGATATCAATTTTACAAAACCAAAAATATTTTTGAATAGTTTAAATCAATTTTATAATGATTCTAAATTATTTAATTCAGATTGGAAAGTATTAATAGTTGGTGGTAATAATTGTCCACCTTATAATAGATTATCCGATTATTGTATTCAAGTATCATCATGTCAAACAACAACTGGCTATATTGTTAAAAAAAGTTATTATGATACACTATTAACTAATTTTCGTGAAAGTGTATCTAATTTATTAAAAGACCCAACTAATAAAAGAATGTATGCTCTTGATATGTATTGGAAACAATTACAAAAAAAAGATATATGGTATATGATTATCCCAGTTACAGTTACTCAATTAGATAATGATTATAGTGATATTGAAGAACGAACTGTATCCTATAGCTATTTAATGAAAGACTTAGATAAACCATGGTTATTTCGTTAATACTAATTTAGATTTAAATAAAAATTATATATTTTAATTATAATATATTATTCATGATATTAAAGACATTTATTGGAATATTAATGTTAGTTGTTGGAATTGTTCGAATATTTTTAACTAAACAACAAAAACAAAAAGAATTAAAAGATATGAATTTACCATCTTATTTTGATAATTTAATTATTTTATTTGAAATTATTATTGGATTAATGCTTATAATATTAAATAATAAGAATACATATTATTTATATTTAGTATTATTAATGTTTATGATAATTGCGACTATATTGATACTTAAAAATAATCATAAAAATATTAAAAAGGATTTTTGGGATATGTTCACTTATCAACCAACATCATTTAGTGTTTTTTTACATATAACATATATTATAATTATTATAAGTTTATTATGATTTTTTATATAATTTTATAATATATTATATAATGAGTAATAAGCTACCATATGAATATGAAAGTCCATTTGATGTTTTAATATATAAAAGCCTTCATTATACAAATCCTATTTATTATAGATTAGGTTTTACTCCAAATATGATTACAACAGTATCATTTATTTTTGGATTAATAAGTGCATATTTATTATATAAACAAAAATATATACTAAGTGCGTTAGTATATGCAATTTCGTATTATTATGATTGTATGGATGGAAGTTTAGCCAGACAATATAAGATGATTTCTAAATTTGGTGATTTATATGACCATTTAACTGATACAATTGTAATAGTTGCAATATTATGGATTTTAATAACAAATACAGAAATGTCTAAAAATTATAAATTATTTGGTTTTATTCTTTTTATAGTTTTTACTTTATTATTAGTTGTTCATACATCTCATCAAGAAGATTATTATAATAAAATTAAAAATAAAGATAAAGAAAATTATAGTATAATGCATACAGTATTAAGTAAGCTATTCAATATAAATAATCATGATAATATGCGTTATACATGTTATTTCGGATGTGGAACATGGGTTGTAATGTATATGTGTTATTTAATATATTTTGAGATATCAAAATAAATATAATTATATTAATTATATTATATAAATGACTAATAAATTACCAGAACATTTTGAAAATCCATTTGATGTTTATATTTATAAAACAATTGGTAAATTGAATCCAATTTTATATAAAAATGGTTTTTCTCCAAATATGATTACTACTATATCATTTATATTTGGTTTATTAAGTATTTATTATTTTACTCAAAAAAAATTTATTCATTCTTCAATTTTATTTTTCTGTTCATATTATTTTGATTGTGTAGATGGTAGTTTTGCTAGAAAATATGATATGGTTACTACATTTGGAGATTGGTATGACCATCTAACAGATTATTTAATTATTATTGGTTTATTTATTGTAATTTATAATAATGATAATATACCAGATTATTTTAAATATTTTGGATTAGGTTTTTTATCATTATTATTAATTGGTATGTTTATACATGTTTCACATCAAGAAATTTATTATAGTAAATATAGAAGGGCATCTGAAACCAGTATGTTGCATGATTATATTGGTGCAGTTTTTAAAGCTGTAGATCCTGATAATATGATTTATACTCGTTATTTTGGTTGTGGTTCATGGAATATTTTAATGTCTCTTTTTATTTTATTAAACAAATATATAACTAAATAATATATTTATCAAAAATAAAATAATAATATTAAAAATAAATTTATTATTAATATTATTAATGAATAAATTAGACCTTGTTTCTATTATTATACCTACTTATAATAGGTATGAATTATTACTACATTCTATACAATCTTGTATAAATCAGACTTATAAAAACATTGAAATAATCGTAATTAATGATTGTTCAACTGACCAACGGTATTATTCTGGTGAATTAGAAAAGCTTGATAAAACTAAAATAATTCATTTACCTATTAATATGCGTATTAAACATAATGCTAATTCAGCTCAAGGTTTAACAAGACAAGAAGGTATAAAGATTGCAAAGGGGGAATGGGTAGCTTTTTTAGATGATGATGATTTTTATTTACCAAATAAATTATCTATCCAAATTGATTATATGAAAAAAAAGAATATATTATTTTCATCTACTAATATGTTTATTATCAATCATAATTCAATATCGATTGATAAATTAGATTTCAATGTAATACGTCAGTATTTTAATAAGGGGTATATTCCAAAAGTATTAACTCTTGATATTATTGAAAAAAATAATTTTATAAACAACTCATCTGTAGTTATGCATAAAAGTATTGTAGAAAAGACTGGTGAATTTAAAGCTGTTAAATATGAGGATTGGGAGTATTGGAAACGTGCATTGCATAATACAGACTGTTATTATATAGATATACCATTAATATACTACACTATGACAATACAGGGTAATCAAAACAATAAAAATTATATTGCAATTTAATTATCGGTTATAATTATCGATGCATTAGTGTAATTAACACAATAATAACATTATTTGACATTAATACCATGTTATTATATGTAGGATAGTGTATGATTACACCAATTTATTATTATTCAATCGATTTATTAAATATATTCATCGATGTATTTGTTTAATTTAATTATAAAAAATAAATATAACTTATTATTAGTATTATTAATAAGTTTTATTAATATAATTTTGAAATCTAGTAAAACCATTTTCAGTTAAATGAATTTTAAATATTAATTTTTGATAAGTTGGTAAATTAATTAGGTCTGCGTAAAAACATTTATCTAAATATATATTTTGTTTTGTATGATTATAATAAGCATTTCTATGTATATGACTATATGTTTGTGCAAATACAGGATTATCTAAAATAATTTCAATAATATAATTATTAACTGAAATATTTGGAATATCTTTAATAAAGATTGCACCTTTAATATTTTGGTCTGATGAAATATCATTCGATAATGATTCAAATTTATAATTAATATAAAATAGATTATTTGGATTATGCTCCGCATGGTTAGATAGATTCGAAAATTCAATATTATTTTTTTCAATAATTATTGGTTCAATAACATTATCAATCCATAATTCAGTTTTAATAATATCAGGTTTTATAAGATTATCATTATTTTTAATAAATTTTTTAGGACCAATCAATAATATATCATATTTTCCATTTCCATGATTCATTTTTATTTAATTATTTTACAAAAATAATAATAATATTAATCAAAATTTTTTTAATAATTCATTTGAAAAAATAGTATATTATTTGACAATATTTTATATTAATTTCATGGATGTGTTCTGTAAATATACTTATTTACTTTTTTGATGGTGATTTTTGTTTATTTTTTGGAGATTTACATTGTTTATTTACAGGAGATTTACTACGTTTTTTCATTGGAGACTTACGTTTTATTTTATTAATATTACCACCTTTTATTATCGAAACTTGATAATATTCTTTAATATAATTAGATATAGATTCTAAAACAGATAATGCTTCTTCAGATTTAAGTTTATAACTATCTAATTTTAAATCATTTAATATTTTTTTTCTATATTCTAGATTAAAAATTTGTTGAATTTCATCTTTAAATTTAATTAATGTTGGATAATTCTACAGACTTTTCCATTATATAATAAATTTATAAAATTTATTATTATATTGCATTATTTATTTTCAAATAATTATTAAAAATAAATAATTTTATATTATTAATTTGTAGGTTCTTGATTTAACCAACGTTGAAATAGAAACCAATTATCATATGGTTGATTATGTTCTTGAATTAATTCAAAATTTTCATAACCATCTGTTATACAATGTAATATTATGATTTGGTCATCTTTTACCAATCTACCTTGAGTAAAATATGATTGTAATTTTGCATCAAACGTATCCTTCCACCAATCTATTTTATCTTTATGAATAATAAAGAAACCACCTGCAACAGATTGTTGGTTTTCAGGAATTATATTACCTTGTTTAATAAAACGTATTAATCTCCAAAAATAAGTAGAATCATTATTTATTCTTGCATAATAAATTTTATTTTCTTTTAATAAATTTATACGATTTTGATTAGGAAAATTTAAAAGTTCTGTTATTGGTGTATCATTTGGTCTATTTCTAAAATAACCTATATCACACCATATATACCATTCTGATTCGAAATATTTATTAGTTTTAGCATCATTAACAAAGAATATTTTTTCAGCCCATAACATTAGTAGTTGCCAATCAACATAACTAAGAAGTTTATTTCTCTTTTGGTTATTAATCCAAAAATCTTTGTATTGAAAATTATGAAAATCAATTAAATTTTTATATACAATTTTAATTTTATCATTATTTTTAATCATTGATTCAAAGTCCTTAAAAATATTATATGAAATATTATCTGTATAAATAACTAAATTAAAATTATTAACTATAGATAACATATTTTTAATCCATTGTTTATATACATTTTGGTCAAATTTTGAACGAACAGCATAAAAACAAGTTACAAAAGTCACCATTATTATTTAATAATATATTAATATAATGTTAAATAATAATTATTTTTAAAAAATATTTAATAAATGTTTTATTAAATTTATTTGTTCTAAATTTTTATTATAATCAGATTTTATATAAAATAATTCAGGTTTAGATAATACAAGTTTAATACGTTTTAAATCATTTTCAATTTCACCGGTTAGTCTTATAAATGATTTTGGAAAATATTTATCTACATTTATTGCTCCATAATATAATGGTGTTACCTTATGAATTAAACAATTTGTAAATTTTTCGCTTATATAGTCCTGTTCTTGAATATTCTCTATTGCAATCGAAAATTTATAACTTTCATATGGTTCTGCATCATTAAATTCACCTTTTATACGTGAATCATTAAATTGAATTAATTTACAACCATTACCATATATATCTATTGGTAAATTATGATTTATTATTTCACTAACTAATATATTTCTATATTTATGTCCAAATAATATATTTTTAGTTGAAAATATAATTGACATTAATTTATTATTTGGTTTCAATTCTGTTGGTATTGGTGTATGCCACATGAATCCATAATGATTTATAAATGGACTTGGTAAGTTAATATTATTACCTATATAATACTTACCAATGTATTTCGTTGCATATTCTATAAAATCAGGGGTTATATTTAAAAAAGGTCTAGGTTCCGCTGCCAACCCTAATACATTTTCTTTTGGAATATTCAATACAGGCATGGCATTATTTAATATGATTGCATGTGTATAATTATTTTCAGTTGTTATTACAATACGACATTCAGATAAATCACCGTATTCTTTAATTAGATTTACTTGATTTAATCTTTCAATTACATCTTTACAATTTTCAGATGAACAAAAGGATGAAAAAAATTTAATTATAATCATTTGTAGTATTTATATATTAATTTTATCGAAATAAGCTTTAATAAAAAATTTGATTTTAATAATAAAAGATTTAAGTAATATTAAAAGCTTTAATATAATAAATTTTATGAAAAATTTGTTATCAATGATAAAAAATAAAATTTCAAACTCAATCTTTAATGGATTTAAAAATCCACAAGAGAATGTTTGTTCTGATTCAAATTATACAAATGAAGCCATTAATAATATTAAAAAATTTGTTGATGAAAATTTAATAAATGAAATTTTTGCAAAACAATTATTTCAATTATTTAAAAGTTATGATATTTATTGCAAATCTTTAAAACATTTTGAATCAAGTAATCAACTTCAATCAATCATAAATAATTGTCAGTTTGATAAAAAATCTTATTTATTAGATTTATTTCAAAATATTGATTTATTACATAATATTCAGTTCTTTGAATTTATCTATGATGCATGTAATGAAAATAATAAAAAATATGATAATATATTTTTGAATTATAATTGGTTTATATCATTTATATTATATTATAAATTTAATAAATATACAACTTATTTAGAATCATTAAATATATATTATAATCAGCCTGATAAGTTTTTATCTAGAATTAGATTAGATTTAGGTAATGATACTTGTGATATATTATTTAAAATTTATGGTAATAATTTAATTAATAATAGTGGTAGATTTAATCAAATAATTTTTTCAAAACATTCATTAGAAGAAAATAGTTTATTATTAAATAAAATTAATTTATTAGATAGTAAAACTTATTCTAATAAATCAATTATTCCAAAATTAAAGTTAATACCTACAATTAATCAATCTAAAAAAAGAAGTAATATTGAAGTTGATAATAATTATGATAATGAAGGGTTTATTCCTGTTAAAAGAATGAGATATGATAATAATTTAAATACATTTTCTGTTGATAATATTTCTATTAATAAGAATTCATTTATTCCTAAAAATAATAGAACTAATTCTATTAATACTCGTAGTTATGCAAGTGTAGTTAAAAATAATATTGAAAAGGATTTAAAAGAAGAAGGTGAGATATCTGAAAACGAAGAAGATATGGTATATGAAATTGAAGAAACTCAATCAAAGGTATCACCAAGGAGAAAAAGAACACTTACTGGAACTCAGAAAAAAAATGTTGTTTCTAGACAATCATATAAATGTGCTAATAAACCAGGTAGTAATTGTATTAAAGATTATGAATGTCCTATTTGGAAATCTCGTGATGGAATTTTTGATGAATCCGGATATGAAATTGACCACATAATTGAATTTTCTGTAGGTGGTAGTGATGAATTAGAAAATTGTCAGGCATTATGCTTATGCTGTCATCGTGTAAAAACAATACGTTTTTTAATAAATAGAAATAAACAAAAAACTAATTATTATAAAAATAATAACAATAATAAAAAAAGATTTATTAGATAAATATTTTATAAATTTTTATTTTTAATATATTTGATTACAATAAAAATTTATTACATTAAAATAAACTATGTTAATTATGCAAATTGCTTAAAAAAACCACGATTTCTCTTTAACTCTTCCTATTATAATAAGTTGTATTGATTGATTATGAAAATTGCTTACACTAAGTAAATTGTGTTTATTACACGAATTGCTTACAAATACCGAAATCTTTACGATGATGTTCGGTAATTCCAAATTGTTTAATTGCATCAATATGAACCTTAGTCCCATAACACATATTCTTACGCCAACCATATTTTTCTAAATCTGGATTATCATCGCATAATTTATTTACGTATTCATCATGATATGTTTTCGCAAGAATAGATGCAGCAGCAATATGTAAATATAGATTATCACCACCTGTAACTAATTGATGTGGAATTAATTCATCATTTTCGTCATAATAAACTTTCCATGTATTTCCATCAATTGCTAATGCATCCGGTTTAACACTCATACCACTTACTGCTCGGTGCATAGATGCAATAGTTGCATGTAAAATATTTTTTTCAGCAATTTCATCTACATCCGCATATGATACATTATATGATATTGCATGTTGTTCAATATAAGAACGTAATTTATTACGAACCTTTGCAGTTAATTTCTTAGAATCTTTAATTAAAAGATAAGTATTATCTGGAAAAGAATCAGGCAAGATTACACATGCTGTATATACACGCCCGCTTAAACAACCTCTGCCTGCTTCATCTATACCGGCTTCGTGTGTAATAGATGGATGATTATTAACTTTAGATAACATATAAATACTTAATTTATATTTTTAAAGATTTTTATTTTTATATTTTAGTAATCAAATTTATAATAGTTTATAAAATATTAAGTAAATTGATAATAAAGATTCGAATATATTTTAATAATACTTTAAATAAATGAAAAGAACAAATTTTTTTTATTTATAAATTATATAAACCAGAATCTAATGATTTTATAATACCAGCATCTAATGATGTTATCTGATAATCAATTTATCATCCAAAATAGCATTTGAATTTCATCATAATGATAATGTTTTAAATAAGGTTGTAGTAGAAAGAGTATTTGAAGGTACAAATAATGGTTTTATATATTCATACTGTTAAAAAAATTATTGATAAATTTCAAGAATTATAATTTATATTTATGATATAAAAATAAGAATATAATTAATATTATAATGGAAAAATTTTTTGAAAATATAAATATACCTGCAAATATAAAACATATTAAAATAGATATTGGTTTAGGATTATCTAATATTTATTCACAAAATTGGTTAAAAAATGAATCTAATTTATTTGTATTCATGTTTGACCCAAATATAGATAGTATTAATAGCTCATTTAATTATACAAATCAATTAATTGATATAATTAATAAAAATAATAATAGATATTTAATAATTCCAGTTGCATTATCAAATGTTGAAAATGAAACTATATTGGATTTTTATTCAATGTCTAGAGATGGTGGGACTTCAAGCTTATATAAACCGAATGATACTATATTAGGTCCAATTAAATCAATAAATAAAGTATCAGTTTTTTCATTAAAGAATTTCTTTGATTTATTTCCATGGGATAGATTTCAATATATTGAATATATTAAAATTGATGCACAAGGTGCAGATTTAGATATTATTAAATCAGCTGGTAAATATTTAAGTGAGCGAGTAGTATTTTTAACCGCAGAGCCTGAAAACACAATTTATAATAATTGTGTAGATAATACAGTTGAGAATATGATAAAATATTTAAATGAACAAGGTTTTACTAAAATAAATCATCCTAATACTCAAGACCCTACATTTATTAATAATAAATTTAAACATTTATATGATGATATTTATATTAATCAAAAAATATAAATTATTTTATAATAAATATTATTAAAGATAATTAATTAATATAATATATAAAATGACCTCGGTTGAAAGTATATTAGAAGATATATTTAATAAAAAAGTTAAATCATTCATAATACATTTAGAACAATCATATGATAGAAATATATTAATTGATAATTTAATTAATAATACTAATACAAATATTGAAATTATTCCAGCAATAGATGGTAATTTATATACTCATATTCCACATAAATGCCCATATGACCCAAATTGCTGGTTATGTATAAAATATAATAATAATCATTATCGTAATAATGGAGAAATTGGTTGCTTATTATCGCATCTTAAAATTTGGAAACGTATTGTTGATGATAATATTGATTATGCACTTATTTATGAAGATGATTGTTGTTTTATTAATTCATTAGAAAATCTTAAAATAGATTTAGATAATATTAAAGATGATTTATTAAAATGTGATGGATTTTTGTTAGGTGCATTAGGTTATAGAAATACATCTATAAATATAAACTCTTCTATTTGTAAAGTAAATCAATTTGATGGAACTCATGCTTTATTAATTTCTAAATATATGGCTAGTAAATTAATAGAATTTTATGAACAAGAACAAATAAAAGGATATTTACATCCAGCAGATGGACATTTTTATAGTGCTATTAAAGAATATAATTTAAATGTATATGGTTTTATAAATTATTTTAAATTTTTTCGTCAAAATAATGGACCATCTTATATAGCAAATGCTAAAATATCTAATTAATAAAATTATGTAATATTTATTTATAAAATAATTTTATTATATATATTATGATTAAAATGATAAATATATATGAACCTAATATTGAGAAATATAAAAATTATGCTATTGATGCTATTAATTCCGGCTGGATTTCAAATCATGGCAAATATATTGAATTATCTACCAATAAATTAAAAAATATATTAAATTGTAAATATGCTATTTTACTTTCAAATGGCACATGTGCTACTCATTGTTTATTTTTGGCTGTTAAATATAAATATCCTAATATAAATAAAATTTATGTTCCAAATAATGCATATATTGCTGCTTGGAATTCGGTATTAATAGAATATAATATTAATAATATTGAGGTTATGAAAATGGATATTGAAACATGGAATATAGATACTAAAGATGAATATATACTTTCATTAGAAACTAATTCTGTTGTTCTAATAGTTCATAATTTAGGTAATATTATTAATGTTCCTAGACTTATAAAATTAAGACCAGATTTAATTTTTGTTGAAGATAATTGTGAAGGATTATTTGGTAAATATAATAATCAATTCTCTGGAACAAATAAAGACGTTTTATGTTCATCTGTTAGTTTTTATGGTAATAAAATTATTACAACAGGTGAAGGAGGTGCATTTATAACTAATCACAAAGACATCTATGATTATATTACTAAAGTTTATTCTCAAGGAATGTCATCTACAAGATATCTACATGATGTACATGCTTATAATTATAGAATGACTAATATTCAAGCAGCCTTTTTATTAGAACAACTAAATGATTTAGATAATATTTTAAATATTAAAAAAAATATATTTAATAATTATGAATTATTATTAAAAACATTAATTGATAATAACAAAATATCTATTTTTAAAAAGGAATTTAATACACAAAATTCTTATTGGATATTTGCAATTCGAATTATAGGAAATCATAAAAGTATTATAGAAACAAACGAATTTTTTAAAAATAATAATATTGATATACGTCCTTTCTTTTATCCTATAAATTTACATGAACATTTTAAAACAATTAATAATAATGATTCTATTTCTTATATTTTAAATAAAGAAATTATAATGATACCTAGCTCTCCAAATATTACTTTTGAACAACAAAAATATATTGTTGAAATATTAAATTTATTTATTGATTCATTATAATTAATAATCATATATTTTTAACCATTATATAATATGAACTATTCTCTTCTATAATATTAAAATTATATTTATTATATAAATTTATAGCTATTTTATTTATTTTATCAACACTTAGATATATTTTTTTTAATTCAATTATTTCTTTTTTATTAAATATATAGTTCATAATTTTTTTACCATAGCCTTTATTCTGATATTCATCCAATATACATATTCCAAACCAATATTTATTACTATCATTATCTATATGAGCATATCCATATGATTGGTTATTTTCATCTATTAATAATAATGTTAGTTTATGATTATTAATGATATCAATTGTTCTTTTTTGAAAATACCTGAATGTATTTGGTAATTTATTATTTATAAAGTTTTCTAATAGATATTTATTATCATTATTTATTTCAATTATATGTAGCATATTTATATATTATATTTTAATTATAAAAATTTTTCTAAATTACTTTTATCAATATTAAATATTTTATATAAGTCATTTTCACTATTATTTAATTCATATTTATTTATATAATCTATTTTATAATTTAAATCATTTTTAAATATTATTGTATTATCATAATTAAAATTATTAATTATATAATCTATATTATCATCATATAATATAAATATTTCATCATATATATATGAGTTATATTTAATTATATTAATTAATATATCTTTTCTTTGAATATTACATTTTATTATGACTACTAATCTATTTATTTTATAACTCTTTTGTTCTTTTAATTTTGAATTTGATACTAAATTTATTTTATTCTTTATTCTAAATCTTATATCATTATATTCGATACATTCTTTACATGTTTTTAAATATGTTAATTCATCTACATTTCCATCTCTTAGAATATCCATCATATCCCATATTAAAATATTTACTTTTTTCATGCTTTCATATAAATTTTTATATTCATCTATAAAATAACATAATTTTTCATATAATAATGTATATTCTTTTTTTATATCATTGATTCTATTATCTGATATTTTATTATATTTTATATCTAATATTGTTAGTTTATCTATTGCTTCTCCTAGTGAGACTGGTAAATACAAATATTCATCTTTATCCATTATTTTTATAATAATATATGAATATAATTATATAAATAATTTTATTTTATAAATATATATATATATATTTATGTTAAATAATAAAATTATAATTGATGAATTTGCTCATTTAGGAGATAATATTATTAACTTTATATTTTTTCATCAAATAAAACATTATATTGAAAATAATAATATTACTATTTATTATTACTGTTATAAACAATATCATAATAATTTAAATGACTTTAATTGTTCTAATAATATATTAATTCTTGATTTAGAATCCCCAGATTATGATAGGTCTGGATATATTTTATGGCAAGGTCATAATACACCTCATAGAGATAGTATCGAAGATAAATTATGTGCTATGTTTAATAATTTTTTAAATCACTATAAAATTCCTATTCAAGTAAATATTTTTGAATATCAAGACCCTGATTTATTATTTCGTTTTAATAATTTAGATAATTTATATAAAAATATTGATATTTTAATTATTAATTCAAAACCATTAAGTAGTCAATATTGTTATAATAAAAATGATTGGGATAATTTTATTTCTAAAATAAGAAAAGAATTTAATGTTGCTACTACTGAAAAAGTTAATGATTCTATCATTTCATTAAATAATATGAGTGTTAAAAATATTGCAGCTATTGCATTAAATGTAAAATATATTATTGCAATTAACACTGGACCTTCAATACCATTATATAATACTGATATACTTAATAATGTTAAACAAATTTTTATATTTGGTGGTGATTATTTTAAAAAAACCCGCAAAGTTAAGCCTATACATAATTTTTCTGAATTATCATTCTTATTATAAATTATATTTAAAGATAAATTATTTATTTAATTTATTATTATGATTCAATATTATATTTATTTTCATAATTGGTGGAATGGATTTTATAATTATGATGCAAATAATATTAATTTTTTTATTAAATTATTATCTTATACTAAATTATCTAATTTCGTAATCGTTTATAACCCTTCTGATGCAAATGTTATAATTGAAAATCTTTCTACTAATGATAATTTAATATTTAATGATAAATGGAAATATAGAATTAATTTTATTGGTGAGCCACAAACATCAAATTATAAAAATTATGATTTAGTATTAACTGGTGCTAATAATATTTATAATGTCGTAGATTTACCTGTAAGTGTAATGTATATTCTTGGTAATAATTTATATAATATTCTAAATCAGACACGTAATATAACAAAAATACCTGATAAATTTTGTTGTTTTATAGTTAGTAATCCAAAATGTTTAACTCGTAATAAAATGTTTGAATTATTAAATAATTATAAAAAGGTAGATTCATGTGGTAAATTTGCAAATAATTGTAATAGTAATGTAGTTTATATGAATTGGTGGTCAAAAGAATATCTAGAATTTATTAGTCAATATAAATTTATGATTTGTTTTGAAAATACAAAAATGCTTAATTATTCTACTGAAAAAATTGTAAATGCATATTTAGCAAATATTATTCCGATTTATTGGTCATCAAACTCAATTTCAAATTTATTTAATATGGACTCATTATTATTTTTAGAAAATGAAGATGATGATAATTCATTTCAAAATGTTATTAATAAAGTTATTGAATTAGATAATGATGATAATAAATATTTAGAATTTATAAATAGACAACCTTTTAATAATACTAATATTGAATATTGGGATAATAATTATACATTTGAAAAATTAGGTAATAAAATAAATTCTATTTTAAAGTAAATTTCTCACTATAATTAAAATGGACTTGCTTATATCTATTTTAATTATTTTTATTTCTTCTATTTTTATACATTATTATCTTTTAAATTCACTTACTACTTATTCGCCTAAACATGTTAAAGATAATAAATTTCGTTTCTACTTAACTCTTTTTATTGCTTCTTTTTATTCTCTTATTATTACTATTTTATATGATATTTTTAGTTCTTCCTTTTCTGTATCAATTTTAATATCATTTGGGGTTTTATCTATTTTTTCATGGTATTTTTATCGTAGAGGTGCTCTTACTACTGAGTATGATTATCTTAAACAAATTATGATTAATAATTCAAATAATATTTATTTATCAAAAAAATTATTAGACAAGGTTAAAAATGAATCTAATTCAGATGTTGATAATAATCATGATGAAAGTGTTTTAAAATTGGTAAATCATATTCTTAAAAAACAAACTGCACAAACTAAAGTTATTCATTATTTTATTAAACAATCAGAATTATAAAAAATTGATATCTTTCATATTATTTATATAAATTATATTAAAAATAACTATAGATTAAAAATTAAATGAATACAAATATTGTAGATACTAATCTGTTTTCTAGACAAATCGGAGCTATTGGCACTGATTCTACTAAAAAACTTTTAAATCTTAAAATATGTTTTATAGGTTGTGATACAATTGCTATAGAATGTATGAAATGTCTTTGTTTAATGGGAGTTAATAAATTTATAATTTATGACCCTACTAATATTAGTCTTAAATATTCGGCTAGATTAATTAATTACACTGCTTTTAGTGGAACTAATTTATCAGAATATGCTGCTGCTTTTATTAAAAATTTAAATTCGAATGCAACTGTCGATTTTTTAATCCGTTATAAAATACCTGAACAATTACAAACTTCGCGTATTAGTATTGCTGAAGTAGAAAAAAACTTTGAAAATTTTGGTATTCCAGATTGTATTATTTATACAAATGAATTATTAATGCCTTTTTTAAGTGTTCAAGCTTTAACGAGACATTTAAATATCAAGCTTTTGTCTGGATTTAATAATGGTCTATTAGGCTACTTATTTGTTGATTTTAATAATCATATATCTTATGACCCTGATGGTGAAATCATCGAATCTTCCTTTATAGAACAATTTGAAATTAATTATGATGCAAATTCAATTGATTTATATATTGAAAAAGGTGTAGAGTTTAAATATTGTAAAAATATTACTATTTTAGCACAATCTGATTTAAAAATTAATGTAGATTGTATTAAATATAAATTTAATCCAAGCAATATAATTACAATTAAAAAGACCGATGATTTAGTCCAATTATTGAAAAATGAAAATAATAATACTTCTTTACGTATAATTGATAATAAACCAATTACAAATATTATTCACAATGAATTAAAAGAACATATTTCAAAATTACAATATACTTATTTAAATTGTAAAACTAGTTTTGCAACAAATGATGAATTATATACGGAATATATCCAATATTTAATTGAACCATCTAAAATCCTATCTAAACAATTTGATAGAATTACTATGGATTCACGTTTTTATCCATTAGGATGTATTATTGGTGGTATGTTAGCACATGAAGTTATTAAATTAACTGGAAAGTATATTCCTATTAATCAAGATATATTATTTAATTATGAAGAATTAAAACCTTCTACATTTGTTAAAAATACAAAAAATGGTGCTACATACGACTTAATTGCATGTATTGATAAGGACTTTGTTAATTTAATTAAAAATAAAAGTTTATTCATTGTCGGCGCTGGGGCATTAGGATGTGAATTATCTAAAAATTTAGCAATTATGGGATTCTCTCAATCATCTAAAACTCCGATGTATATTACTGATATGGATAATGTTTCATATTCTAATTTAAGTCGTCAATTCTTATTTGGCTATGATGATGTTGGTAAATCTAAATCTTCTGTTGTAAATGATAAAATTCAGGCATATTTTAAAAGAACACATATCAAGTATTTTAATGTTGAATTAAAAAAACATTCCGATACTATTTTTGGTAATAAATTCTGGAACAATCTTGATTTTATTGTAAATGCACTTGATAATGTAGAGGCTCGTAAATATGTCGATAATAAAGCTGTTTTATATGGAAAACCATTATTTGACAGTGGAACATTAGGTTCTAAATGTAGTTCTCAATCAATTATACCTTTTAAAACTGCTACTTATAGTGAAATTAATGACCCTGCTGAAAAAGCTATTCCGGTTTGCACTATTCACAATTTTCCAAATAAAATAGAACATTGTATTGAATGGTGTCTAGATTTATTTGATAAAGTTTTTACTACTGGTTTATCGGATTTAAGTATTGTATTACAGTCTAAGAATGATTTTTATAATCATATACAAACTATAAATAATACTGTGATTGAATTAGACCGATTAATCCTTGTAAATCAATATTTAAAATTAATTACTACTCCTACTAACACACAATTTATCGAATTTGTTAATAACATTTATTCAATATATTATTATAAACCTGTTAAAGTTATTCTTGAAAGTTTTCCAGATGATTTAACTGATGAATTTAATAATAAATTTTGGTCAGGTAAGCGTTTAAAACCTAAATTAATCGGATTAGATGAATATGAATTTAAAAATCAATTCTTCACTGAATTATACGGTTTTATAACTGATGGATTAGGCGTAAAACTCGATAATTTTAATTCATCGATGATTGTCGACTATAAATTCACAGAATATACTGAAAATATTAATCGCAAAATTATTATTGATACTAAAAAACAACAAATATCATATGAAGTTAATAATGATTCTATCGAAAATATAAAAAAACAAATTGAAACAAATATCAATTTATATACAACCAATTTAGAATTACATTATTTAGATTTAGATAAATTACAATCTATTAAATATGATAAAGATGATAATACCATGTTAAAATTATTTCATGAATTTTCAACTATTCGTGCTAAGTTATATACTATCGATGTCAGTGATATTATTCAAACCCAACTTATTTCTGGTAAAATTATTCCGGCATTAAGTTCTACAACAACAGTTATTTCTGGTTTTGTTATGTTGGATATTATTAAATATTTATTAGACAAAAAATATACAGATACAAATATTAATCTCGCTACTAATCAATGTCTAGTTTTTGACTCAAATAAACCTAAAGAAACTTATGATGGATTATTACATCCAGCTTACGGTATTAAAGTCAAAACAATTCCAGATACGTTTAATACATGGAATAAATTAGAAATTAATAAAATAGATGATGATTGTCATACTCTAGACTCTCTTTTATGTATATTAAACGATAATAATATTATTCCAACATCAATTACTGTCGAAACCTCTATTATTTATGATTCAGCTAATCCTCCTGAAAATATGAAAAAAATATTTCTCGATGAATTTATCGCTAAAAAAGCCGGTATTAAACCTTCCGGAAAGATTGAATTAAATATTTCAATGTTTGATGAATATGGATTACCTGTATTAATACCTAGAATAGTTTATGTATTATAGGAAACCAAGGTTTCCTTTTCATCCTTCCTTGGGTTATACAACCCATATGGATAATGAGCTAAGGCGCATTGGATGCAGGGGCGAAACTTACAAAAAAATTTGATAAATAATTTTTATTTTAAGTTATTTTATAAAATAAATAATTTAAAATGTTGCACGAACATGGTTATTTAGCTTATAAATCAGGTAATCTTGATTTATTAATTAAATTTAGAGATAATAAAAATAGATGGAATGAAGAAATTCCATTTGAAAAAAATAAATATAAACATCATATTGAATATCTTAAAAAGAAATTAAAAAAAAGCTCTTAAAATTTTATTAATATCAACATTTTTATTTTTTGTATTGTATAAACCAAATTAATTACATAATGCATAATTTACATACATTATTATTAACAATACCATTAACTCATATATTTAGGAGTAAGATATTTATTACCAAAACAAAATCTTATATATGATAGAGTATTATTGTCTGTTCAATCTACAAATCTAATATTTTGTGATAGAGTTTCAGTATATTATGATAAAGATAATTCTTGGAGAGAAATAAGTAATTATTATTGGCGAAGAACTAATATTATTAAAATAAATATAAAAATAAAAAATTTGATTTATTAAAACATTTTTATTTTTATTTTTAAAAAACTTAAAAATCTATTTTTTTAAAATGTCTGCAGTTAATTCTCAAATTGATAATGAATATCTTATTGAAATTTACAATAATTATAAAAACAATTCTAATTATTGTGAATTAGTTGAATCTTTTAAAAATATAGATTTTTCAAATAAATCTAACATTGAAATTAGTGATAACTCACAGATTTATTACAAATATATTTGTAAATCTAATATTATGAAAAAATTTACTTATAAAGAAGGATTAAATATAGATACTAATGAATTTAACTCGACAGATAATTGTGCGAAAGGGGGGTTATACTTCACTGATTTAAAAAATATACATTATTTTGATAATTATGGAGAAAATTTATGGAAGGTTATTGTTCCTAAACAATTACCTATTTACCATATAATACCAACTGAAACTAGTAATTGGATAAATGAATGTTATAAAGCTAAATCACCTGCATTATATTTAGTTGATTATGCTACAAAAGGTACTTCTAAATATATGGATTGGTTATTTAACACTAATTATTATAATAATTTAATGTTGTTAAAATCATCTCATAATTTAGATAATTTACAATATTATACAAATAATATTAAATGTAATCTTGATGATGACCAAATGGTTAAAAATGCTAAAGCACAAGTTTTAACTAAACATAGTATATTTTTATATATAAAATCATTTTTAGATAATTCCAAACAAAAACCATTATGCCGTGCTTTATTATATAATACTTATTCTGAAGATAATCATGATAATAAATCTTTTAAAAATAACACTACATTGATGTTATATAATGAATATAATTTAAAAGATTATTCAAAAATTTTAGACCAAATTAGTATTTCTAATATTGCTAATTCATTTATTACTTATAAAAATAATTCATTCTTTGAATTTATGAAAGAAGAATATTTTCCATTCTGTATTTCAGAATTAGAAAGTAATAATTTAACTAGCGAACCAAAAACTGTTCAAATTGATTTAAATAAATCATATAATCATCTTGTAAATTATTTTAAAAACTTACAAATTGATTATGAACAATTATTTACAATCATTAAAAGAGAAAATGCAATTATATCTGGTTCATTTGTATTATCCGCTGTTTTAGATAATAAGTTTAAATCAAATGATATCGATATATATATTCAAGGTAAATATGATAAAGAACATCCTATTTTACAATTTTTTACAAATTTAGGACCTAAAATCAGCAATAAATATAAGTATATTAAAATTAAAGGCAAATATAATGTAAGAATCGAATCTATTTCATCTCATACGCCATATTCAACAAATCCTGTTAATAAAATTGTAAATTTAACAATTACATATAATGATTTTGATAATAATTGTTGTGGTTGTATTAAATTACAATTAATATTTATCGAAGAAGACCCATATCATTTTATTAATAATAACTTTGATTTTGATTTCTGTAAAGTATCATTTGATGGTGATACATTTAAATCTGAACATTTCGATAAAATTACCAATTTAACAGGTTCTATATGTGATAAATATTTAGATTCTTGTTGGAATTTAGAAACTAAAACTTCTAGATATCGTATTGCTAAAACTATTGAACGTATTGATAAATATATGAAACGTGGTTTTACTATTGATAATAAATATCAATTACTTGATATTGCAATTAAAAATTTAGAATATAATGGTCCTGATTTAAATTAATAAAATAAAAAATCATATTTATTTTTTTTATAAATAAACTGGTTTTATCAAGGATTCATCTTCTATTAAAAATGGCACTTCTATTACTTTATTTTCAAAACATTTTGTTCCATCCGGTAATTTACAATCTAATGGATTTTCATATCTCTTATACCAAGTATGTATAGCAACATCAGGTAAATATCTATCTAAATTACGTGTTATATAATAACGATAATCGTTCAAGTAAAAGGATATATCTTTATCTGCATATCTTAAAACAATTATATAATCTGCATTTTTAGGTAATAATGCTATAGATTCATCTATAGATACCTTTGTTCCATGAGTATTATCTAATACAATTTTTTTATCATTTTTGATTGAATCAGATATAGATTTTTTATAATCTTTTATAAATTTATAATTATCTTTTGTAATATGTTCATATTCAGATAAAACTGTTTTACAAAATGTTGATTTACCAGTTGCAGGTGGTCCGACCATAATAACATATTTATGTTTCTTTATATCGGCAATTAATGGTTTTTTATATTTACCATAATAATTAGAGAGTAATTGATGTGGCTTAATGTTTGGCTTATACTCTTTTAATTCTTTATTACTGAAATACATATCCGCAATATAAAACTTGAGACCAGTATTTTTTGCAAAATTGAAGTCTGAATCGCTAAAAGCTTCAGTCTTACTATAAGCATCACCTACATAAAAACTATTTTCAATATCAACTTTGACTAATTCCTGAAGTTTTTCAAACATACCTGGATAAGGCTTTCGATAAATATCATCTTTTAAACTAATAAAGAAGGTTATATGTAGATTTAAACAGCGACATATATCCGCTAATTTCTTTTTAAATAATTCCAATTCTTCATCGGTCTTAATACCCTTTTGATTTGTAAATACAACTAAATCATAATTATTTTCAACTAAATCAGTAAGTTTTAATTTAACGTATCCATTGATAAATAACCAGTCGGTTTCATCCTTAGGAAATTTACGCCCCGATTTAGTAGTAATTAGTGTGCTATCTAGATCAAATGAAGCTATCTTAGAATGATAGGTATCTTTTTTATTATAAATTGCATATGTATTAAATTTTAACATACTCATTTTTAAAATATATAATATTAATTTATATTTCTTATTATTATATATTTTTGAATTGTTATCAAATTTAATTATTTATTAATTCATTATAATTTTTTTGAAATAAAGTGTATTTTATATTACAAATAAACAATGCACTTTTAGTATGTTGTCTTAATTGGAATAAGCCAATCCACCCATACCACTCATTATACGAAGAACATTGTAATTAACCGCGTATGTTCTAAATGAATAATGATAGCATTTTTCTGCACATTGTAATGTTGATGCATATGGATTTACTCTCATACATAATACTGCATTATCAATACGTGAAAAATTACATGTGCCACTTGGTTGATGTTCATCCGTTTTTAATCCAAAATTATACATATAAAAACCTCCACCATATCTCTTTAATGAATTGTTATAAAAAGATATCGATGATGCACCTACTGAAGTATATTGATTTGGTTGCATTAATCTAAAATATGAACCATCCCTTTCTTTAAATCTATCACTACCATTTATACGTAATTTAGCTGTATTAACAATATCAGAATATAATTGTGTTTCAATATTTGATTCGGATGAATTACCACCTAATGCTGTAAAATCATATAATTGAGATAAGAAATATTTATTATTAAATTCCGTTGGTAATGAACCATCTTGGAATATATAATTTAACTTTTGACCTCTCCAAATAATATATTTACATGGATGATTAAAATATAATGGTATTTCAACTAACTTATGATTTGTATTAAATAAACTTGAGCTCTGCACTTGTTCTATTAAATATTCATGTTCCGATTCTGCAAATCTTTTTCTTTCATCTGTATCTAAAAAGATATAGTCACCAAATACCTTAAAATCTAATATTTCTTGAATATAATATGTCTTTTGATATAAACCATCATCATAATTAAAATTTGTTATTTTTACAAAATTAGATGTTTCTTTAGTTGCTGTATTTACGACATCTTTTGTATTTAATTGAATATTTATTTTTACTTCACTATATTGTAATGCAATTAAAGGTAAATAAAGCCCTGGATTACGATTAAACCAAAATTGGAATGGAATATATACTTTTGCTTTACGTTCATATTCCGTATTTGGTGATGATGAAAATATTGATGTATTTAACATCGATAATAATTGTTCGTATTTCTCTTTGGTATAAGTTAATTGTGTCCAAATATCTAGCCAATCACCATAATGTCTATCTATGAGTTGACCTCCAATTTCAACTTCAATAAAATCTATCAATTGAAATCCCCAACGAATTAAGTGGTCTTTAATATATTGATTATGTTTAAAAATATCATTATTATTACCCGAATAAATAAACACATTACCACCAAATAATGTTGGTTGTAAATTTGTATGAGGAATACTACAACCTACCTCATTAATTGTTAATGCTGTTATATTTGCATCTAACTTTGGTTCAGAACCTAAATTATCGCTAATTATAATTGTTCCAGATGGAGGATTCGTTTGTGAAATTAAACCATATCCAATACCCGATGATACAGGACCATTTGCATTACTTGAATGTGTATGTGATGGTATTTCTGCAATTGTAATATTTCTAGTCTCATCACCAGCATTATCTCCAAGATTTCTTTGTGATAAATATGAAATTATTTTATGCACGCCTGTTCCTGAATCAGATATACCTATGTAATGAAATTCTAAATCATCTTCATCATCGTCATTACAACTTGATGGGTCATTAATTGCATCTTCAATAGTTAAACAAACCCTATATAATGTGTCTGTTTTACGAATTAAATAATATGTTTGTCCTAAAACTAATGGACTTGGTAATGTTCCTGTAGTTTCAAATTGAACTGGCATACAACTATTCCATTTATCTTTATTAGTATCTAATGTTATTGTTCCTTGTCCTATATTTATATCAGATGGATTAAATTTTTCTTCTATTTTACCACTACCTATATTACCTAATACTTTACCTCGAAGGTCTGGTAAATTAAAAAAACTATCACAACCGCCAAAAGAATAACCTATTTTCTCGAATAAATTCCAATAATCAAATTTGTTTAGAGGACGTCCATCACATAATAACCAACCATTAAAATCCTCGCATTTTGTTGAAAATTTATAATCACCAACTAAATCACTATTATTATATAAACTACTAGATGATACAGCCAATTCTACCTCTAAATGCATTGGTCCGAGTAAATCACCATTTCTTGCAATTGTAAATGTTATTTTTTTACCAAAATCAGCTTCACCCATGAATGTATTCTCGATAGATTCTATTGCAAAATTTGTATGTCTTCTATATACTATTTTAAAGAAAGTAATTTGTGGATTACCTGTAATAATTACATCTTGAGCCCCATAGGCTACTAATTGCATTAAACCACCACCCATTATAATTAATACTTATAATATATATAGTTATTTTTACATTATAAATATTATCGCAAAATAAACCTTTATTTTTTATTTTAGGTTATTATAATTTATTATTTTTTTAAAATTGCAGTTTTATTACCTAATTATTAAATATTTATAAAATATATTTAAAGATAACTTGATAATAATATTATTAGTAAAATGTCTAATTATTTATTGGAACAATTTAATCTTAGTGGTCCTAAAAAAAGTTATAAATCTGAATATACTAATCCAGAAATTATTAGTTCTAAAATTACTATAAATCATAATAATAATATTATTGAAATATCCGATTTTCAAAACAATGTAATTAGTTTTTATGTTTTATTTGGAACAATACATAATCAATTATTTTTTTCAGAAATAGCAAGTATTTGCATGCGATACTATATTGAAAGATTAAAATATAATGAATATGAAATATTAATACCATATAATTTAAATGATTTTTTACAAAGAGTTAAATTAGTTGGTAATATATTGCGTATAGATTGTAATAATTTAAATATAAAATTTACAGATATTGACAATAATATTACTAATTATAATAATGCTATTCTTGAATTTACTATTAACGATAAAGTAAAAAAGAAACTTGAAAAATACTTAATAAAAGTTGCAAGTCTTGTATAATAAATTTGATAAAATAAATAAAAATATTCTTATTTTATTAAATTAAAAGATATAATGTCTAAACAAATAACTCTATTTGGTCCAGAACAATTAAATATTGCAAATATTATAGTTAATATTGCACCTTCAATTATATCTGGTAAAGTTGTAGTTTTTAATTCTGCAAATGAACAAGTATTATTATGTAATAATACCAAAACAAACCATATAACATTATTTAATAATAATTTTTATCCAAATAATAAAAATAATATTGAAGTATCATTTATAAATGATGCAAATAATAATGTTAATATATGTATTTATTTTAAAGATTTAATAGCAAACAAAAATATTGTAAATTTAGTTAATAATAAATTAACAATTAAATGTATAAATTTAGATATACATGTATCAATTGATAATGGAAATACTGAAATATATAAAGAAATATATAAAAATGGAGGTTTTGAATTTATATTAAATGATAAATCAGTTAAACAATTAGAAAAGTTTTTAGTTAAATTAGCTAAAGAATAAAAATTAGCTGATTTATTTTTTTTTGTTATTTGAAATATTATCATTTTATAAAAATATAGTTGAATTAAAATTTGATAATATGTTTAAACTAGTATTTTTTATATTATTGAAATATGCCAGATAGTATTATCGAACATAAATCCCGTGATGAAGCGCACATACGTATAAAAAAAGAGCAAAATGAAATTCAAGAATATTTAAAAGATATAAAATTTAAATTTCTTCTTTATAATACAGATATTGATATTAAATATCTAAATAATGAAGAATTACAAAAAATTAAATCATCAAAATGTAATAATTGTGGTTCAACTGGAAATGGTTTTGCTTTAGAAATAGACCATATTATTCCATTAAGTTTAGGAGGTATTCATAAAAAAGATAACTTTCAAACGCTATGTAAAAGTTGTAATGCCTCTAAAAATAATAATTTACAATATTTTGATTTAAAATTAATTAATGAATATGTACAGATTGAATTAAATAAGTTATACGATTATAAAAATATCGAAGAAGAATTAAATAAAATAATAAAAAAAAATATTCTAAAAAATATAATTAATTCAAGCACTAAAAATTTAAACAATTATGTACAATCATATATAGATAATAATTTTATAAATACTGATTTCAATAAATGGTTAAAAAAAATAATTAAATATAAAATTAATTATATAAATCATCATTAGAATCACTATCAAATAAATTATCATAATTAAAATTATTTATTTTTTCAGTATATAATTCAGTAATATATAATTTATTCATTGAATGTTCTTTAATATAAACATTTTCATATATAATTTCATTAGTATCATCATTATATGGACGTAAATTTAAATACGAATGTAAATCAATATTGATTTGTTCATTTAACATATAAATATATTTATTTAAATTATATGTATATTTTGGAGTTTTAAGAAATGAATGACTTATAATATATGGTTCATTGATATTATTACCAAACACATCATGTAATAAACTAAAATCTAATACATCTTCATCAATTATAAATAAATATATTATTTCATGAATATAAATATAAACAAATGGATTTTTAGATATTAAAATTAAAATACTTCCAATTGAATTATAATTAAATTGATATGTATATTTTATAGAATTATTTTTTGTTATATATCCATTTTCTTCATTTTTAATATTATACAAATTATAACCAAAATAAATATTTTCATAAGAATGAATATTATAATCTATTTTTTCATATTTATTTTTTTTTGGAATTCGTTTATAAATATCTATTTTTGTTTTATTAATTATTAACTTATATAAACGTTTATTATTTACATATGTAAATATTATATTTTTCATTTATATATACTAGAATAAAATTTGATTTATTTTTTTATTTTATATTATCAAAAAATACATAAAAATGGGTGGGTTAGCATTTGAATTATCACTTGTTGGACCTGCATTAAATTGCAATAAAAATTATAAAAATCCAGATATAATAAATGCAAATATAGAATTAAAAACTATATCAAATAATGATTTACCATTATTATTTAATAGAGTTGATTTTACTAAAAATAAAATTTTAATTGATGACCATGGTAGTATTAATGGTATTACAATCAATATACAATCTGCTAGTTATCAAGGTGAAAATATGGAAGATTGTGATGTAGTATGTATTTATTTACGAATTAATGACTTTAATCTAATAAAAGATATTATAAAAATTGTAAGTAATAAATTAATTATTAATATAAATAGAGATAGATTAATTGAAAATAATATTGATACATCTGAAATAATATATAGCGATATAAATTGTAATGCAATAGAAATTGATACGGTTAAAATTGAATTTGCTATATCAGATAAAAAATATAAAATATTGGAGAAATTTATTGTTCGTATGATAAATAATATGGAAATTTGATAATTTTTGTTTTTTATTTTAAAATATAAAAAAGATAATAATAATGAGTAAATTAATAGATTTTTATGGACCACAACATTTTATTAATCCTAGAAAGAAATTATTAGTTAAACCACATATACAAAGTTCTAAAATAATTATTTTTGATGAAAATGATAATGAAATAGTTTATAATAATTTACATAAAAATTATTTTAGATTATATAATGATAAGTTTCACAGTAATTACAATGAATTATGTGGTAATACATTAGAAACAAATAGTAATTTAGAAATATCTGTAAATTTTGGATATATATCACAAAATAAACATCGTATTTTACTTCTTAAAAATAAATTAATTTTTAATTGTGATAATTTAGATATAGTTGTAAAAAATGATGTTGGTATGGTTATTAAAGAAACAATATATAAGAATGCAATATTTGAATATATAATAGATGAAGCTTATGTATCTAAATTAGAAAGATTTTTAATTAAAATTTGATAAATGAAACAATATTTTATTTTAAATTATAATTTAAGAATGGTAGCTGATATACATTATTTTGGTCCGAATAATATCCATCCGAAAAGTAAAAAATATATCCCAGAAATAGAATCATGCAAAATAAAATTATATGGTATTAATAATGAAGAAACTATTTTTGAAAATATTGAAGAAAGTTCATTTCATATTTACCAGCGTTTAAATGTTGCTGATTCTAGATTTATAATAAATAATAATAAAATATATTTAAAAGCTATTTCTAGAAGCAAATATGATTTATTATTAAATAATAATATATTTCGAATTACAAGCACCGATATAACATTTGAAGCATTGGAATATAATTTAGAAGATGATGATAGTTCAGATATTGAAAATCATTTACACAATTTATATAAAAAAATAGTATTTGAATTTAGAGTAAATCCGGATAATATAAAAAAATTAGAACGTTGTTTAACTAAATTAGAGTAAATATAAACAAAAACAATAATTTTTATTTTTTGTTAATATATAATAATGGATAAGAAACATAAAATAATAAGTTTTGATGATAAAATGAAATCAATATTAAATTTTATAAAAAAATCTCGTATTGAAAAGATTAAAGATGGACTATTAGATGTTATAAAATATAATGAATTTTGTCCAAAAATATTAGGTAGTGGTTCATTTGGTTCAGTATATATACCAAGCGATATAAATACAATTAATACACAAATTTATGAAAATCTAATTGAAATACCTGTAGTTATTAAAAAAGCTCATGATAATGATAATATAAATATTAAAAAAGACGGATTAACTATAAAAGATAACATATTATTTATAAAAACATTAGATGGAAATTTATTTACTGAATTATTAATCTTATTAAAAATACGAGAAATTTATAATAAAACAATACATTTACCATTAATAGTTGGATATGGAACATGTAATAATAGTAATAATGTAGATAAAATAATAACAATGCGTTATGGTTTAAAAAAACCTATTAAAATAGATTTACCAAATAAAATAACTGAAAATAATTTAACTACATTACGTGAGTTATTTGAATATATATATTATAAAAAAAATATCGATGGCTCTGTAAAATTACCTAATGGATTAATATGTAATAATATAAGTGAGCTATTTGATAATATTGTAATAAGTTATTTAACAACGCATATATTCTTATGTAAAAATAATATTTATCCTAATGATATGCATTATGAAAATATTTTTATTCATTGGTTAAATGAAAATTCATATTATAAAGATAAAAGTATAAAAGATTTAAAAGAAGTAATTTATAAAATAAATAATAAATATTATAAAATAAAAACATTTGGTTTTTTAATTATTTTAGGTGATACTGGATGTTTTTCAACAAAATTAAAAAATAATGTTATAATACCATCATGTTATATATATGAAAATTATTACAAACAAATAAAAGTTTTTTTTAAAAATAATGCGATTGGAGTATTTTATCAATTTTTGGATTTTATAAAATATTTAATATCATATAGAAATTTTAAAAAAACAGAATCATTTAAAATAAAATCAAGTTATGAAATATATGATAATAAAGTTCTAAGTTTTGAAGTATATGATAATTTAAACGATAATTTAATGCCTAAAATAGAAGAAATATTAGAATTGTTTTATGAAAAGTATGGTGTTAAAAATTTTATTCAAACTAAAAATAATATATTAATTGATTTAGATGAATAATATATAATTAACAATAATTTTTATTAAAAATATATAGTTTATGTTAAAATATATTTTTAATAATGTAATCATTCGAAAAGAATATTTAAAACAATTAGGTTTTAAAAATGAAATAATTGAAAAAAAATGATATTACTGAATATCGTAATATACTTGAACTTACTGAAAAAGATAAATATTACAATCTTATGAAAGGAACTAGTTCTGGTTATATGGATACAACAACTGAATATTTGAAAAAGAGTAATAAAGAAAAGATAAAAATATTAATAAACGATTTTAAAATATTTGGTATTAATTTGTTATTATTATTTGGTTTATATAGTATTCAAAATACTGATATAAGTATATATAATAAAATATTCACAATCATATACACTATATTTTCATATGATTTAGCAACTGGAATAACACATTTAACATTAGATAATCCATTAACCAAATTACATCCAATTTCCGCAATAAGAAATGCAGCTTGGCAATTTCAAGACCATCATGATAATCCAATTGATACGACATATCCACCTTTAATACATGTATTTTTAAATAAGGGTTTATTTTTTACACCAATTATAATCGAAAATATTTTGATTAATGCTATGTTTAATGAAAATACATTTTTATTTACAAGTTTAGTATTTTTATTCGGATTTATATCTGAATGGAATCATCGTGTTATACACACTAATTTAACTCCAAAACATTATTTTCATAATGCAACAATGTATTTAATGAAAAATGGTATATTAATAACTCCTAAAAAACATTATATGCATCATCAAACATATGATGTAAATTTTTGCACTTTTACCGGATGGACTGATAATATATTAAATAAATTAAATAAAAGATATTTTGAAAAAAAGAGTAGATTTATAGTATTATTTATGATTATATATTTTTATTTTATAGTGCCATTTTTTTATTTATTGATAATGAAAATGATAAGATAAATTATTGTTCTTTATTCATAAATAAATCTATATTTGCTTCTTTGCGTTTAGTTTGAAAATCTTCAAAAATAGGTATTAATGTATTGATTAATATATTTTTTACTTCACCAGTTAGTAATTCACCTGATTTATATTTTTGAGCAATTCTTTCTAATTCATTATCATCTTCTAAAAATATTTTTAAATATTGAAATGGTATATCTTTTTCTAAATTAGCACCATTTAATCTATGAAGTTCAATTGTTTCACCACCACCGGAAATAGCTGAATTAACCGCCTTTTGTATTTGTTTTTTAGTAGCATTCATAAATAAAGTATCATTTAATGTTGTAGATGATGACATTTTTGAATTATCAGATGTAAGTGATGGTAAAAATTTACTATGAATACATACTGGTTTTGGATATCCTAAAGTAGGACAAATATCACGAACTAATCTAAAATAGTTATCTTGGTCAATAGCTTGTGGAATAAGACACAAACCATTTTTCATTTCAGATAAAAAAGTAGGAAATGATGAATAAAAACAAGGTGCCATTTGAACAGCCGGAAATGCATATTTACCAACATTATCAGAATTATTAAATCCGAATGCAGACTGTAATTTATTAATAGTAAAAGATTTTTGAATTTTAAGAATGTTTGGATATAATTTATGAATATAACTAATATTATCAAAAATAAATGTTTTTTCGGGATTAAAACCAATAGCAATAATATCTTTAATATTTTCAATAGTCATACGTTGAATATCATCCATTGAAAGGTCTTTAAAAATAAATTTTTCGTCATTAGTCATTTGGATAACAACTTTAGCATTAAAAACATCTTGTAAATATTTTGTAAATGATAATGGAATATAATGTCCAATATGAATTGAATCGGATGATGCACCACGTCCAGTATAAATATAAATAGGTTTATTATTTTCAAAATGGGTTAATAATAAATCTAAATCACGATGCGAAATAATAATACCTCGTCTTAAAAAAATGTGTGCTTTATGTTTCGTGATATTTTCAAATCTTTCTATTAATTCAGGTGTAATAGGAGATGCACCAAATTGATTAATAAGTTTATTATAATCAACTTTACCTGAAACTTCGAATGGATTAACTTGCATTTTAATTAATATAATAATTCAATACGTTTTTAAATAAAAATATTATTTAAAAATTTATTTTAGCTCCTTATTTAGCATTAATAATTGAATGTCGCACATATTAATTTACGTTAAATTTGCGGGCGAAGCCCTCGCATTCAATGCGCAAAATCATTATCCTAACGGGTTGGATAACCCAAGGAAGGTTCAGAAGGAAACCTTGGTTTCCTCAATTGGAATAAGCTAAACCACCCATACCTGACATAACTCTTAATACATTATAATTAACTGCGAATACACGGAAATTATAATCATAACAATTAACATTATTTTCATTATCTGATGCATATGGATTTACATTTAAAAATAATGTAGCATTATCTAATCTTGAAAAATTACATGTTCCACTTGGTTGATGTTCATCAGTTCTTAATCCAAAATTATAATTATAGAAACCACCTCCATAACGTTTTAATCCATTGTTAAATAATGAAGATGAACCATTAAATAATGAAATACCTTCAAATGGTTGAACAATTCTAAAATATGAACCTTCACGTGGTTTAAATCTATCTAGACCATTAAATTGAAGTTTAACATTTTTAACAATATCATTATTAAATCTAAATTCGGCGGATTCAATTGATGTATTTCCACCTATTCTACCATAATCAAATAAACTTCCTAAGAAATATTGGTCATCATATCCATATGATTCGGAATCATCACTATAAGTAAAATTTGTTCTTTGTCCTCTCCATATTAATGTCTTACATGGATGATTGAAATGTAATGGAATATCTACATTATTATGCTTATTTGTAAAAATACCAGAAGTTTGAACTTGTTCAATTAAATATTCATGTGATACTTGGGCAAATCTACGACGTTCATCTGTATCTAAAAAGATATAATTACAGAATACCTTCATATCTATAATTGATTCTATAAAATTTGTTTTTGTATATGAACCATTTGAATAATTAAAATCGGTAATTCTTACAACATTACTTGTATATTGAGTTGCTGTATTTACGGTTGATTTACAATTTAACTGTATATTTAATTTTACTTCATGATATTGTAAAGCAATTAATGGTAAATATAAACCTGGATTTCTACAAAACCAAAATTGTAATGGTATATATACTTTTGCTAAAGTATTATTATTATCATCTATTGATAAAATACTACAATTTATCATTGATAATAATTCTTGATATTTTTCAGATGAATATGTTAATTGAGCCCAAATATCCATCCATTCACCATAATGTCTATCTATAAGTTGTCCTCCAATTTCAACTTCTACAAAATCTATTAATTGAAAACCCCACCTAATATAATGGTCTTTTAATAAAGTATTCAAAATAGTTACATCTGTAGCATCACCTGCATAAATAAATAAATTACCTGCATAAATTGTTGGTTGAATAATTGTATGATTTTGGTCATTACCTGATGTATCCATTGTTATACCTGTAAGAGCAGTTTCAGTTGGATAACCAAATACTTGATTATTATTACCATCACCTGGTGTCATTTGATTGGTAGAGTTATTAAAGTTTTTATCATCATATCCGTGTATTATACCATGGCTGTGTGGTGATTCATTTAAATTATGTGTATGTGTTGTTAATTCAAAACCGGTTAATCTATGTTTATCCGAACCAGTGACTTCACCCATATTATGACCAAACAATGGTATTCTAAGAGATACATTTTCCATATCACTCGTTAAGGTAATTGGGTTATTATTATAAGCATCATCTAATGTTAAAGCTAATTTTACAGTTGTATTATTTACTTTAATAATATAATAAAACTCACCTTGAGTTAATGGTGATGGAAAGTTAGTTGGTAATGAACCTGAATCAATACCATTAACTTCGGATGGAGAATATTCAACAGGTAAATCGTCTTCTATTTCATTATATTCCATATCTTTAGTAATATTATGACCCAATGGATAACCATTTGGATTAGATAAGTTATTTTTAGATTTTATATCAGATGATACTAATTGTAAATCATCGATAACCCAATCTTTAACATCTGTTTTTTTAGAAAAATATACTGTTATACCTTTATTAACAACATTTGAATATAATGATAACATATCATCCGCCCATATATGTTCATTATAAGTTTTAGCATTATTTTGTGTTGAGTCATATGGAATAAAATATGAAAAGAATCTTTCTATTAAATCACCTGATTCTACATTTTTATTATAATATAAAGTATAATTATTAGAATTTAAAGTATAACTTGCAGATTCATTTGTATTTATACCATCTGAATCGGAACCCATATCACCATATGCACCAAATACAAAATTGAAAGTTGGATCACTACAACTAATATCAAATTTAAAAATACCTTGAACTGGATAACCATGTTTAATTGTAAATGTTTTTCCAAATGCATTAAATGTTTGTGTTGTAATTATACCGTCATCGTCATTAATCGGTGATAATTGAGGAAAATAATATTGGTCAGTAGATGGATTAAATAAATAAAAATTTCCCCAATCATCAAAAATATCATTACCCCAATCATTCCAGAAACTTGCATTATTAGAAATACTATTTGCTTCTAATTTAACCTTGGTTCCAGTTGGTAAATTATAAGTATTATTAATTAAGTTTAATGTATCAAAATTACCACCTTCACCTACTATATAATTTTCTGGATAAACTGTTAATTCATGTTCTGGGCCTACTGCAGCAATAACTTTATTTCTTGCATCAGGTAATCTAAATAAATTACTATTATTTGTATCAGAACCAAAACTATATCCTATTTTATTAAATAATCTTTTATATCTTCTTTTATCAACAAATCTACCATCACATAATAACCATCCATTAAAATCTGTAGTTTTAGTTGAATATTTCATATCACCAATGTTATCAGAGTTATTTAATATACCATCTACATTTATTTCTAAATCTGCTTCTAATGCTACTTGACCTAATAAATCACCATTTCTTGCTATAGTGACAGTAAATTTTTTGCCAAAATTAGCATTACCATTATATGTTTGTTCAATTGATTCTAAAGCAAAATTGGTATGTCTTCTATAAACAATTTTAAAAAATGTAATTTGAGGATTACCTGTTAAATAGATATCTTGAGCACCATAGGCAACTAATTGCATTAAACCACCTCCCATTATATTTTATATAATACAATTAGATAAAAATTTGATTTTTTTAAATTAATAACTAAATTCATCTTAAAAAATAATACTTATTAAAATGGATTTAAAAATTAGTGGTATTAAAAATTTTGTTCAATATAAATTACATGAATATAAAAACCCAGAAATCATTAAAAATAAGATTACAATAGATAATCAATTGATATTTAATGATTGGAATATTTCAAATTTACAATTATTTACATCCACAGTTCCACCGTTTATTAATAATTATGTTGAATTACGTAATTATTTACCAACTGAAGACTTATATATTAAAATAAAATTAAAAGATGTATTAGATTTATCAAAAATAAAAATAATAGGCAATGTTTTATATATTGAATGTTCTTCTGAAATCGATAATAATAATATTCTATATAAATTGATTAATAAACATAGTAATACTCAAACAACATTTACTAATATTAAAATCGAATTAATACTATCTGAGAAAACACGTAAAAAAACATGTAGTTTCTTTACAAAATTAAATCAAGTTTATAATGAACCACATACAGCAAATGCTAATGCGAATACAACTTAATATTGTGAATTAATAATAATTAAAAATTTGATTTTAATCATTATATTTTTTTTAAATTATAATTAAAATATGATGTCTGAATTAGATTTATTTTCATCAAAATATTATAAAGTAGATACCAAACAAGTTTGTGATACTACAAAATCTATAGGAATTATTGGTAATAGATTCAATTTTAATAATCATGTTTTTAATAATTGGAATATTTGTGATATACATATTCGCAAATATGCTAGAACACCAATGCTTCGTAATTATATATTAATATCTAATATAACTGACGAAGAACATTTAACTACAAAATTATACTTACCAGATAAAATTGAATTTAATAAGATTATTTTAGTTGGAAATATTTTAACAATAGATTTTCCTATGTCTGGACAATTACAAGAAGATGAAATAAAAAAGTTATATGATATAAAAAATAAACAATGTTTTAATTATAATAAAGCTACATTTGAGTTTATATTAAGCGACGAAGCCCGTATTAAAACTGAAAAATTCTTAATTGCATTACCAAATGCATATTTACAACAAGAAACTATTATTAATCAATAATATATATTATCAAATCTTGGTTTTTAATTTTTCAAACATATCTCTTATTTTTTCATTTTCAATATATAATTTATAAATTTCTTTTTTATTAATTTCTTGTCTTTTTTGGATTTCAGATTTAATATTATTTATTGGTTGCATATTATTAATTAATATAATAAAATAAAAATTTATTTATTATATAAAATCTATTTTTTTACTAGATTGATTATATTCATAAGTTTTAAAATTTAATAATTTTATTTTTTTACTTTTAAAGAATATTTTAGAATTATCATCTTTTAATACAAACATTACAATAGCATTTTTATATTTATATTTAAATTCTATTGGAAATCCAACTGTTGTATAGCTATAATAAATTAATGGAACATTATGTATTTGAAAAGATTTTGTATTATTATCCCAATATTCACATAAACATATCCATTCGAATTTATCTAAATTAATTTCATTAGTATTTTCTGATAAATATAAATTAATATTATCATATTTTTCATTTAAATCAATATCAGTAATCATTGGTTTAATTATGTATTTAGAAATATCTGGTGTAAATGGTAAATTTAAATTATTTAATTCATATATAAATTTTGCTAATTTAATCCCTGATAAAATACCACGATTATAAATTTCAGTATGTTTATCGGTATCATCGCGACCACATGATGAATTAATATATTTTTCATTTTCCAAATAATATCCAGACCAATTATGATTAGAATAAATATAATTTCTATATTTTGCAAATATATTAATAAATATAAATCCCATTAATCGACTACATACTCGGTCTGATTCATCATAATTTGTAGAACGAGATATATATGCTTCTCGAATATAATGTGGAATGCGTCTATTAATTGGATAAGATATAAAATCATTATAATGTAAATCCGAATCTAATAAAGTTCTAAGATTATTTTTATTATGATTCAGAATTTCAATCCAAACATAACGTCTATGTGGTCTATATTTAAAATCATTTGTAAAAAATGCTACTATTGGAAAATATGAGACAGCTGACATATCCGAATTAAATCTATCATCATCAAATTCATTATATAAATATTCATCTATTTTATAAATAGGGTTTTGTTGAACTATTTTAGGTTTTAGGAATTTATAATAATTAGATGGAATATGTTTTTTACAGTATTCTGGGTTATTGTCATCCGAATATGCAAATGTTGGTATTTCATTACAACCTTCCGATATACATTTATATTCAGAAATGTGAATAAATGAATTAGAAATACGATGTTCCTCACATACTATTGCTGGATAATATCCATGAACAGTATATTCGGCTTGTTTATCACATACACAACATATTGGATTAGAATTCATTTTTTAATTTTTAATAATATTAATAAATAATTGTTAATGTTATCAATTTTTAACTTAAATATTCTGTATAAATGGATGTAGTTCAATAATATTAAATATGTAAAGTATGTAATTAACCTATAATTATTAATAATTTAATTTAAGAATCTCATAATTCCAAAAACTATAGAGTTTTAATTTTTAAAATTAGAAATCGATAAAATAAATCTGGCAATAGTGACTTTTGGGACGTTAGTACCAGCGGGAATGGAACATAATATATTTTTTAGCTAGGATTGCGGTGAAAAATCCCATTTTTCTATGAAATTTGCGGTGAATTAGTCCCGTAGGATTCTGAAACAAGTTTTCCGTAATTTATTTTGTGGCGTATAAGTGTCAATATTACGGAAATAAATCCCATAATTGCGGTGAAAAATCCCGTGGATAATTATTTATTTAAAAATATATTTATTAATTATAGTAATGAGTTATAAGTGTGAACGTTGTGGATTTGAAACTAATAGAAATGATATATTATTAAGACATTTAAAAAGAATAAATATATGTAAACCATATTTAAAAGATATATCTGTGTCAATTTTATTAGATGAATTTAAAAAAAAACCAAAACAATTAAATGACAATTTTATTTGTAATATTTGTAATTTAGAATTTAATAGTCGTTCTGGTAAATATAGACATCAACAAAAATGTACGTATAAAAATAATGTTATTGATAATAGTAATAATATTATAAATATTAATGAAGAAGAAAATGTTTCAGTTAATATATTATTACAGAAAGAAATAGAATTATTAAAAACTCAGATACAGCTTAAAGATTCACAATTATATATAAAAGATTTAGAAAATAAATTAAATAATAATGTGTCTTCTATTCAACCTATTATTAAGAATGAAATTAGTGAATTAAATAAAGATAAAACTATTCAACCTATTAATAATAATGAAACAATTCCTAAAATAAATAATATAAGTTTATCAATTGATTCAACTAACTCTAAGATTGATAATAATATAAATAGTAATAATAATATAACTAACAATACAACTAATAATACAACTAATAATAATACACACAATAATAATACTAAAAATATTATAGCAATTAATAATGATTTAACTAATATTCGAGAATATTTAGAATCTAATAATAAAATTTTACCATATTCAAAATTTGATGTATCCTTATTATATGATAATAATGGTTCTGGTTTAAAAGATTTAATTGAATCTGATATGGAATATTCATTTAAAAATCATAATGATTTTCTTAATTATGCAATGAAAAAGATATGTTTTAATTGTCAAACACCCAGAAATATTAATATGTATTATGATGATGATATAAATAAAGTTGTTGTTAAAGTAGCAGATGGAATTACAAGTAATTATAATTTAAATGAAATTTTTAATGATTTCATTAATCAAATTAAAAATATAATAAATAAAGCTAGTAAATATCATTATGATAAAAATAATATTCAAATATCTGATTCAAGTTATATTGATGTTAAATTAAAAAAATATGATAACGAAAACAGTGAAAATATAATATTTTTCCTAGACTTGGTTTGCGAAAATAATTTAAAATTTCGTGATTTACATAAATTTGAATATAATTTAAATAATAAAACTGTAAAAGAAGAAACTAAATTAAAAAGACCAATTGATTTATCATTAGAAGGACCTTTAAATTTTGATGATGTTGATAGATTCGTATTTCATACTTATCATAATAAAGATTTTTATAGAGATACATTTAATGATACATTATATGAACATTCAACTAGAAAGTTTATTGGACCACGTTCCGAATATGTTCATTTACAAAATGGTAGAGATAAATATGGTAATTATTTACCATAAATATATGTTGAATTCATAAATAATTAAAATAATTATAAAATTTGAAATATTATTATTTTAATTACTGTAAGCTAAACCTCCCATACCGCTCATAACTCTTAATACATTATAATTCATTGCAAAAACCCTAAAAGAATAATCATAGCATGCAACCGTTGATTGATTACATGATAAATCATTGAGATTTATATGAGTTGTTGAATATGGATTAATTTTCATATTTAAAACAGCGTTATCTATACGAGAAAAATTACATGTGCCACTTGGTTGATGTTCATCGGAATATAATGCAAAATTATACATATAAAATCCACCACCTACACGTTTATTTGAATTATGATAAATTGACATTCCATTCGAAGTAGATTTGGTATATTGGTTTGGTTGAACAGTTCTAAAATATGAACCATCGCGTTCTTTAAATCTATCTACACCATTTAATTGTAATTTAACTGTTTTAACAGTATCTTGATTCAATATAAAATCGCTACCCTCTTCCGTTGTATTTGCACCAATTGCGGAGTAATCATATAATGAACCTAAGAAATATGCATCATTAAATGATACATCAGTTCTATATGAATAAGTTGGATTATTACGTTGTGCTCTCCATACCATAATTTTACAAGGATGATTGAAATAAAGAGGTATATCCATTATTTGATGTCTATTCGATAATATACCTGTTGTTTGAACCTGTTCAATTAAATATTCATGAGAAACTTGGGCAAATCTACGACGTTCATCTGTGTCTAAAAATACATATTCGCAATAAACTTTCAAATCTTCGATTGACTCGATATAATTATTTTTAGTATATGTTCCAGATGTATAATCAAAATTAGATATTTTTACTACATTCGAAGTATAAACACATGCAGTATTTACTACTGATTTTGTATTTAATGATATATTTAACTTAACTTCGTGATATTGTAATGCGATAAGTGGTAAATATAACCCCGGATTACGATTAAACCAAAATTGTAATGGAATATATACTTTAGCGATTTTATCAAAAGCACCTGTTTGTTGAGATGAAAATATCGATGTATTAATCATTGTAAGAAGTTGTTCATATTTTTCTTTTGTGTATGAAATTTGGGTCCAAATATCGAGCCATTCACCGTAATGTTTATCGATAAGCTGACCACCGATTTCAACTTCAACATAATCAATCAATTGAAAACCCCAGCGAATCATATAATCTTTTAACATTGTATTAGCTTTTTCAATATCTGTTTCATCACCTGAATAAATGAATAAACTACCTGCAAAAATAGTTGGTTGCATATTATTATGATATAAATCACCACCCGCAGAATTAATAGTATGATAATGTGTATCTTGACTAATAACGTGATTATGACTACCATCTGAATTAATAATTAAAGCTACTGGATTTGTCCATACATTTAATTCACCATTACTTTCATCAGTTTCAACTGCAGTTTGAGTTCCATTTGCACTAGCTAAACCATATACTGGCGGATTACCTTCAATACCAGCACCACCATTTGCATTACTTGAATGTGTATGACTTCCATTAGTGCTTGTATATGTGTTGTGGTCATGTGAATACTCGGATGTTCTATTATTAGATGGAATTTGTCCATTTATACCTGTTACCCCGTGATTATGGTTATTTAATTCTGCTAAAGTTAATCCATGTTGTTCTTCACCAGATTCATCACCTAAACTTCTATTTGAAAATGTATGTGTTATTCTACTAATAAAATCATTACCGAAATTTAATGAAGTATTATTAATAGATGAATATTGAATTGAATTAGATAATGTAGATGCGATTCTAAATTGAGTTGAATTAATTTTAATAAAATAATAAGATGTAGATGGATTTAAAGGATAATTCTGGGATACATCTACTCCTGATTGGTCAAATTTAACCTCCATACCTGTAATCCATTTATCTGATAATGGATTGTTCATTGTAAATAAATTAGATTCAGAATCATATTCTAAATAATCATATATATGTCCTTGACCAATCATACCTAATACTTTACTACGTGCATCTGGTAATCTAAAATAGTTTGAACCACTTAAATCTAAACCAAAACTATATCCTATTCTATTGAATAAACGCCAGTATTTTCTTTTATCTAATAATCTACCATCACATTTCTTCCATCCTTTAAAATCGGCTGTTTTAGATGACCATTTATAATCACCTATTTGGTCAGAGTCTTCAAATAAATTATTTAAGTTTAATCCTAAATCTGCTTCTAAAGTAATTGCACCTAATAAATCACCATTTCTTGCGATAGTAACAACGAATTTTTTACCAAAATCAGCTTCACCATTGAAGGTTTGTTCTATTGATTCAATTGCATAATTAGTATGTCTTCTATATACGACCTTAAAATAAGTAATTTGAGGATTACCTGTTAAATAAATATCTTGAGCACCATAGGCTACAAGTTGCATTAAACCACCACCCATATTAATTATATAATAATTATAGATTAAAATTTCTGTAATTAATCAATACATAAAAATAATAATAAGTATTTATTAATTAAATGTCAAAACTAGAATTAAATGGAATACAATATTTTAATAAATATTACGATGAACTTAATAATTATAGAAATCCAGATATTATTTATAATGCTATAACAATAGGTAATTATAATTTTATTAATTGGAATGTAATTAAACTCGAGTTTTATTTAGAGCCTAATAATTATAAAAGAAATAGTATTAAATTATTTAATTATGATGAGTATCCATTTGAGTTATATAGTATTGATATTCAATTAAATAATATACTTGACTTATCAAAAATTAATTTAAAAAATAATGAATTAATAATTGTTCTTGATAATAACATAATATTAAAAGAACGTAATTATTTTACAATTACAAATATTAATACAAATAATAAATTAATTTTTAATTTAACTGATAATGCTCGAAAAAAAACTGAAAGATTTTTAATAAAATTAGCTGAAAAATATAATCAGAATACTAATTAATTACTATAAGCTAATCCGGCCATTCCACTCATTATTCTTAATACATTATATGATATTGCATATATTCTAAAATAATAATTATATGATGTATTCGCATTATTTATAGGTGATGCATATCGATTCATACGTAAATATAATACTGCATTATCAATACGAGAGAAATTACAACTACCAGATGGTTGATAATCATCTACGTTAATCCCGAAATTATACATATAGAACCCGCCACCGTATCTTTTATATGAATTATGATAGAAACTTAAACCATTTGAATTATTGCTAGTATATTGATTCGGTTGAACAACCCTAAAATAGGTTCCATCTCTTTCTTTAAATCTATCTACACTATTTAATTGTAATTTAACAGATTTAATTGTATCGGGATTTAATTTAAAATCAGAATAATCATCTGTAGTATTCCCCCCAATAGCTGAAAAATCGTATAAATGACCCAAGAAATATTTACTATTATAATTTGGACCAATTGGATTATCTTGAAATGTTTGGTCTTTTCTCTGGGTTCTCCAAATTAATGTTTTAATTGGATGACTAAAATACAAAGGTATTTCAATAGATTGATTTAATGTATTAATTATACCAGATGATTGAACTAATTCAATTAAATATTCATGACTTCCTTGGGCAAATCTACGTCTTTCTTCTACATCTAAAAAGATATAATCTGCGAATATACGTAAATCTATTATCTTTTCAATATAATTATTTTTATCATATGTTCCAGTTGAAGTATTAAAATTTGTAATATCTATAATATTAGATGTAAGTCTTGTAGCTGTATTAACTACTGACTTAGTATTAAAAATAATATTCAATTTAACTTCATGATATTGTAATGCAATGAGAGGTAAATATAAACCTGGATTGCGATTAAACCAAAATTGCATAGGAATATATACTTTAGCAACCTTTGAAAAAAAGGATGGTTGTTGTTCAGAAGCAAATAAACTTGTATTTAACATCGTAAGTAATTGTTCGTATTTATCTCTGGAATAAGAAATTTGTGTCCAAATATCGAGCCATTCACCATAGTGTCTATCAATGAGTTGTCCTCCAATTTCAATTTCAACATAATCAATCAATTGAAAACCCCAACGAATTAAATTATCTTTTAAGTATTCATTTGCTTTTGTAATTCTTTCGGTATCACCGGAATAAATAAACATATTACCAATATATGAAGTTGGTTGTAAATTATTAATTTTGTAATTATTACCAGTCATATTAACATAATGGGTATGAATACCAGACGAGTCAATTGTTAAATTATGCTGATGTTCTCCATTGGTAGAAGTTGATAAATCACCTGGATTTGTGCTATAAGTTCCATCTGAATTTCTCCATCTATAGGCATTATCAAAATCAACACCTGCACCTGAAACACCCATAACAGTTGTTGGATTTCCCTCGGTAAATTCAGCAAAAAATGCATCATTATATACATGTGTATGGTCTCCTGTAGAATCTGCAATACCGGAATGTGTATGTAATCCATTTGGATTTAAATTATGATTATGACTTGGTAATTCATCAATTAGTAATGAATGAGTATTTTCACCAGTTTCTAATCCGATTGGTGTTGCATCAAAAATATCATAAATAAAATGCACACCTGTTCCTTGGTCAATTAAATCTATATGATTTCCTGTAAATGAGTCTTGGTATGATGTAGCAATTTGTATCTGTGTGCTACTATATCGAATAACAAAATAAGTAATTCCTACAGATAATCCATCTGGCAAAGTTCCAGATGTTAAAAAGCGTATTGGAGTTCCTGTAAGCCATTTATTAAGATTATTAGGTATTAAAAATGTATCGAGTGAATCATTTACATCTGAATATAATACTTGTTGAAAATTTGAACCGGAACCGTCATTAATACCAGCGGCAACTCTACCACGTAAATCTGGTAATTTAAATAAATTATAGTTTATAAGACTTTGACCAAAAGAATATCCTATTTTATCGAATAATTTTGGATATAAATTTTTATCTATAAAACGCCCATCGCATACTAACCACCCACGATAGTCATGTGTTTTAACTGAATATTTATATTCACCTACTTTATCTAAATCATCGAATAATCCATCGAGATTTAATCCTAAATCAACTTCTACAGTAATATTTCCGAGCAAATCACCGTTTCGTCCCATTGTAATTGCGAATTTTTTACCAAAATCGGCTTCTCCGTTATAAACTTGTTCGATAGATTCAATTGAAAAATTAGTGTGTCTTCTATAAACCACTTTAAAATAGGTCATTTGAGGATTACCGGTAAGATATATATCTTGGGCACCTATAGCGACTAATTGCATTAATCCACCAGCCATAATTTATTTTATAATATAAAAGAGTATTTTTATATTGTAAAATGCGCACTGTATAATAATTTTTATATTTCATTATTTAATTCTGTTATAATTATAGATGGTTCTTTATTACTATTTTTATTTGATTTACATGTTTTAGTATGAATTGATTTACCTTTTGCAGATTGATATACTTTATTGCAATAATTACAAATAAAAACTTTTTTACCATCAATTATTTTAGTAGGTTTTTTATTATTAATTTCATTGATTAATATATCAGTATCTATATTTGACAAAGATGGATTACATTTATTATTACTTTTTAAATGTCTAATTAATGAATAATTAAATTCAAAACCTTTTCCACATCTTTTACATAAACAATAATTATTTGAATTAGTTAATTCTGTATTATTAGATAAATTATTATCTATTTTATTATTTAAAATAGGTATATTAGATACATTATTATTTATTTTATTAATTTTTAATTTACATTTTTTTATATGTAAAGATTTACCTTTTGCTGAATTATAAATTTTATTACAATAATTACAAATATACTTTTTTTCACCATCAATTATTTTTGTTGGTCTATTATCATTTATTTCATTTACTAATATATTAGTATCTATATCTGTTAATATTGGATAACATTTATTATCTCTTTTTAAATGTCTAATTAATAAACAATCGAATTCAAAATTCTTACCACATCTTTTACATAAACTATTATTATGTTTTTTATCATTATTTTCTATATTATTAGAATCAACAGTTTCATTATTTATTAAATTATTTTTAGATTTTAATGTTGGCTTATGATTTTCATTTGATAATTTAATATAATTTTCAATATCAACATCATGTTCTATACGATAATCATTACAAATATCATTAATAGTATTTAAAATAATATTATATTCGCCTTCAAAATATTCATTACCAAGATCGGACCTAAATATTAAATTATTATTCTTTTTTAGTTTATAAATTATAAGTTGTTCAAGTGCATTTACTTTATCAACAGGTAAATAATATAATACAGTTGTATTTTTAAATTTATATTCATTATGTCTTGTATATAAAGAACGTTCTGTTTTACCAATCTTATAAATATTTGTGTCTAATAAATCACCTCGTTTTAATATATAAATACCATACTTAATAGTTTTATTATTACTTATTAATTTAATAAAATTAATTGCGCTATAATTATCGCTAGTTTCCATTTATATTTTTTTGTTTTAAATTTATTTTATAATTAATAAAAAGTCTTTAAATAAAAATAAATTAATATTAAAACTTATTTATAAATATATGATTTTATATTTAATCAAGTATATTTAAAATTAGTATATAAGTTTGTAATGACATATATAATAATTTTTATTGATTTTATTAATTACCAAAAACAAGACCACCTAAACCACCCATTATTTGGAATATATTGTATGATATAAAATAAAAATCAACATCATATAACACATTTTTGTATAATGGACTTTTTTCATAAACTAATGGATTTTTAAATTCAATATTAAATTCTAAATTTTGAATATGGGAAAAATTACAAGCACCACTCGGTTGATATTTATCCGGGTCAACTGCGAAAGAATATGCTAAAACACCTTTACGAGGTATATTACTGTGATGTATATATGGTTGGATATTGTGAAAATATTCATATGGTTTCCTATCTAATCTTGTATTTCCATTAAATTTTATTTCTATATTACTAATAATTCTTTCATCATAATCTTTAAAATTATCTAAATCAATAACTGGAATATCTGGAATATTTCTATACTTCCAAATATCAACAAAATCAAAAATGTTTTGATTCGTATATGCATCTTCATATGGTAAATATAAACTTTGTTTAGTAGGGTCAATATGATTTTTAGCTTGTAAATGAATACCACCACTAATATCACCTTGTAATGAATCATATAACCAAACATCAGTTGTTCTAAAATTATCAGTTCTAAAAATACCTAATGGACTAAATGGATTATTAGGATTAATTTTTTTAGCAGTTTTAAAATAATAAGATTGATAATCAAATACTTTCATTTCTTCCCAATCTAAATTAGTATAATTTGTCCATTGATTTCTATCACGAACATCGTTTCTTCTAGCTGTTATATATATTTCTTTAACAGGATGATATGCTTCAACTTGTATAATTTGAGTTCCAATATTACCAATAACTTCATATTTAGTAACTTTTTCAATCAAATATTGATGTGTATTATTTGCAAATGTTTTACGTTCTTCTTCATCCAAAAATACATAATTAATTTCTAATGATGGATTGAAATTCCAAACATTATCATTTAACTTTGTAAAGTTTTTTATTTCATCAACAGAATCGGTAGGTCTATGCCATTTATAACGAGTAAAAGAATTGTTAATGTCAATTACTGCATTAAAATTACCAACTAATGTTTTATAATAAGCATCACTCATAGTTATAGTTTCGGGTTTTCCAACAATATATAAATCACGAATAGGTTTTAATTCCATTTCAACGATAACTTCATGATATTGTAATGCAATTAAAGGAACAGCTAAACCGATATGTCGATGAAACCAAAAAGGTAATGGAACATATACTTTTTTACCACGAATAGAAGGTTTATTTAAATAATCACGATTAACATAATAATTATAAGATGAATCAATAGAAGGTATATTTGTAAATTTTGTAATATTAGATTTTGGATAACGATTATCTTCAACTTTTGAATCATAGAATTCAGGTGTATTAGCTATTAAATCATTATAACAATCATTCTTTTCAGATGTCATTTTTAATTCATGAACAATATCGATATATTCACCGAATAATTCTTCAATCATTTGACCACCGACATAAATTTTAGCGGAATTTATTATTGAAGAACCTAAACGTGGAATCCATTGAAATTTATTTGTTGAATCTGCATAAATATCCGGTAAATCAAAAGTAAAAAACATATTTGTGAATAAATCTGCATTACGAGGAACACGTAATTTTATTGTAGTTGGTTTGTCATAACTTAGTTTAGTAAAACTTTCAAAATTAACTTCCATTGATTGCATAACAAAATTAGTATAACGACGATAAACCATTTTAAAAAAGGAAATTTGTGGATTACCATTTAAATATTGATTTTCAGAACCATAAGCAACTAATTGTAATAAACCACCAGCCATAATTACTTAATTTTATACTATATATAAATAATTATTATTAAACTAATAATACATTTTATTTAAACAATAACTTATAAGAATAATAGATTATTAATAACACTAGAACTATAAAATATTTCATAGGTTTTATCATCTGAAGTATTGGAAAACTCATCAATTTTAAATATCCAATGTCTAGGTATATATAAAATATTATGGTCTCTAATGATTATTTCAATACTTTGGACTTTTGAATAATTATCTTTATTTAATTCGAATAAAATACCGTTTTTATTATTTTCAATTTTATTAAAAAAATCATTATATTTAGGATTAATTAATAATAATTTCATTTCTTTTTTGGGTCTAATTAGAAAGATATCATGTTTTTGTTTAACATAAATATTACTATCTTTATTGAGGGTATTTAACCATTCTTTTGGAGATATTTCATAATTATCTGAAATACTTAATGGAGAATATAATCCATAATTAATTGCATTATCTTCTAAAGTAGTATCTTCTATATATGTAATAACTAATGGATTCAATAAATTATTTAATTCAGGACCCTTAACGTAATCTAATTCTTGTTGTTCAATTTCATATTCTTCTGTAAATTGTTTGTATTTTTTATAATGAAGGAATATAAAAATAATTAAAATAATTAAAATTAAGAGACCAATAATTTTTAGATGATTCATTTTCATTATTAATTATATAATATTAATCATGATTATAAATTTTATAAAACTACTTAAAGATTTCATATAAATTTATTATTATAAATAATAAAAATATGTCATCAGAACAAAAAAATACAGGTAGAGTTAAATGGTTTAATGCTAAAAGAGGTTATGGTTTCATTATTGATACAACAACATCTGATGAAATTTTTGTGCATCATTCATCTATAATTACACCTGAAAATGTTTTCAAAACTTTATCACAAGGTGAATATGTTGAATTTGTTCGTTCAACAGATGAGAATAATAAAGTTATTGCTACTGCAGTATCAGGTATTAATAATGGCCCTTTAATGTGTCAAAGGGAAAGAAAACCACAACAAGAAGGAGAAACTAATGGCCGTCCAGCTAGTTCTAGAGGTAGAGGTCGTTCATCTTCTTATGGAAGAGGTCGTGGTAGAGGAGATGCATCTAGAGGGGTATCATCAAGAGGAAGAAGATTTACAAGAGAATCTGACTATAATGGTAATAGAAATCAAACTAGAAGACCATTATTAAATACAGGAGGTTATAAACCATCAGGTGCATATGCGAAAGCAGCATCATCTAAAAATACAGGTAATTCAGAGAATACATCATCTGCATAAATAACTTATAAAAATTAATCAATTAAATAATAATTTAAAGATTATTTAGTTAATTAATAAATAATTAAAATGAAAAGGATATTAGTATCAGGTGGTAATGGATTAATTGGTCAAGCAATTAAAAAAAATCTTGAAATTTGTTCAGATTATGAATTTATTTTTATTTCATCAAAAGATGGGGACTTACGTAATTGGAACGATTGTTATGATATATTTAATAATATACAACCGGATATGGTTATTCATTTAGCGGCAAATGTGGGTGGATTATATAAAAATATGAAATATCCGGTTCAAATGTTAAATGATAATCTTGATATAAATAATAATGTAATTAAATGTTGTTATGAATTTGGAATAAAAAAAGCAATTTTTTGTTTATCTACATGTATTTTTCCAGATAAAACAGTATATCCTATAAATGAGGATATGCTTCATAATGGACCACCCCATCATTCGAATGCACCATATGCTTATGCAAAACGTTTAATGGAAGTGCAATGTAATGCTTATAATAGGCAATTTAATACGAATTATATGTGTATAATACCAACGAATATATATGGTGAATATGATAATTTTAATTTAGAGGATTCACATGTAATACCGGCTCTAATACATAATGCATATTTATCAAAGATAAATAATACTAAATTTACTCTTAAAGGAACCGGAAATGCACTTCGTCAATTTATATATTCGGATGATTTAGCTAAAATAGTTTTATATTTAATAAAATTCTATAATAAAGATGATTTAAAAGATAATTTAATTATTACATCAGTTAATGAAAAAGATGAAATAAGTATCAAAGATGTCGCAAATATTATTAGAGATGAATTTGAGATTGATAATATTTATTATGATGATAGTTATTTAGATGGTCAATATAAAAAAACTGCAGATAATAAAAGATTAATGGACTTTTTAAAAAAATATAATATTGATTTTAAATTTACATCAATTAACGCTGGTTTAAAACAAACAATAGAATGGTTTAAAAATAATTATAATTCTGAATATATTCGTAAATAATTTATTTTTAATTATTTATTACGTATTATAATACTATGTTCCGAATCAGTGTCTATATCGATAATGCATTTAATTTCAACATCATCTTTAAAACCATATTTTTTATAAGTTTTATTTAATAATACATTTCTAAACATTTTTTTTAAATTAAATAAAAAATATCCACGTTTATCAGTATGTGCATATGATTTTAAGAATATCATATTGTCTAAAATCTCATAATTTTGAAGTAAATTAAGTTTATTATTATAATATTTACCTAATACAGATTTAATAAAAAAATTAAATGTATTCTGGTCTACCAATCCATCTTTAAAACTTAAATAAACATTATATACAACATCAAAAATAATATTTAATAAATAAATAACATATTTAATTTTGTTAATATCTAGATACTCTCTAAGACATAAACAAAATAACTCATCAATACCATATGGAAATCTAGATTCACTTTTACGATTTTTAATTAATGGGTCGTTTTCATTTTTATCAAACACGATTTTTTTATGAATTTCTAAAAAACTATTCATATATTCACATTTATCAATATTATTTTTATTATTTATACAAGTAAAAAAATCATTTAATAATTTTTTTGGAAATTTAATTGATGTTATTATACCTCCTGCATTAATAGGATTATCAATTTTAAAATATTTAGAAATTTTAGAAAAACGTTCTAATGTATGATAACATCTTCTAGTGACATATAAAAATTCAGTATTACTTTTATTATAAACTTCAATATATTCTAATATTTTTTTAAATCCAGTAATAGTATTTTTGTCAATATCAGATGTTATTACTAAACCAATATTTTTAGTATCTTTTGTTTTAAAAAATGGTAAAAAACGCATTATTGTTCCAATTAATCCATCATGATAAATTTCATTTAATCTATATTTTGGTATATCATATTTAACTAATTGAATTCTTTTTTTAGTTTTAGCAATTTCAAATAAAGGTTTCCATATATTTTCAGTATCTTCTATCATATTATCGTCATTATTATCTAATACACTTGTATCATAATAAATACGTAAATAGAAATTATCTGGAAATAATTTTTCAAAATTATTTATTAATAATGATAAACCTTTTGAATAAATTTGTGTTTTTTTATAAGAATTTTTTAAACGAAACACACATACAGATAATAAATTATATTTTTCAGTAGGTTCTGTATATTGCTTATCTAATTTAATTAAATTCATTTATTATATAAATATAAATAAATATAATTTTAATTTACAATTTTAAACATATTTGTAGTAATTACAGGTGTATTTATAATACAATTAAAACTATTAGAACTAGGAATACCTAATAAAGTATATTTATCAGATTTTATAAGATTTTTACATGTTGTTTTTAAATTATTAAAAACATATAAATATTTTGTATTTACAGTATTTGTATAAATAATATTATCTAATACTTTATAATTATCTGCGATTGACTTATTATTTAAATAAAATTTACCTAATACACTCTTTAAAAATTTATTATATTCATTCTTATCAATTTTGTTTTCTAAATATTGATTATTTATATTAAAAAATAAACTTGAAACAAATAAATATTTATATATAATACCATATTTAATATTTCTTTTATCAATATATTCTTTTAAAAACATTAACATATATTCATCTAATCCATATGGCATTCTTGTAGTTATAAATTTATTTTTTATTGATTCACTATAAATTTTGGTATCAATATTAAAATAATTATTTATATATTCATTATAAAATTCTTCATTATTTAATACACCTTTTATAAAATTATTCATTATTGAAATTGGAAATTTAATTTTACTCATTATCATGCCGCCCATAATAATATCATTTGTATTTACAAATTTATTTAGATTACTATAAATATTTTTTAATTCATAACATAATCCAGTTCCATAAAAAAAATTTAATTTTTTTGAATTCATTAATTCAAACATATTTTTATATTCGCCTAGTATTTTAGGTGTTATATCTATGTCCATTATAATTATAGTTTTAATTTGTTCATTCATTTTTAAATCAAATAATGGTATAAAACGTGCAAATGTTCCAATTATACCATCATGATAAGTTTTATTTATTCTAAATAGAGGAATATCATATTTAATTAATTGTATTTTTGGATTCTTTCTAATTAAATCGAATAATGGAATCCATATATTATTTGTATCGCTAATCATATCTTCATCATAATTTTCTAAAACACTGGAATCGTAATATATACGTAAATAAAAATTAGGAAAATATTGGTTAAAGTTATTAACTAATGTTTTTAATCCATCTGAATAAATTTTTGTTTTTTTATATGAATTTTTTAAACGAAATACGCATACTGATATTATATTATAATTGTTAATTGGTTTAATAAATTCATCTTTTAATTTAAAATACAACATTAGTTTTATATATAATTATTATAAAAAATATTCATTCCTATGCAGGTTTTTTAAAATAATAAATTTAAAAAGTATAGAATATATTTATATACATCTACAAGATAAATTCTTTTTATTTAATGACCTTAAATTATATGGTTTCATATTTGTAAATTTATCAAATGGTGTATTTAATATTATTTCACCAACTGCATTTTCAGAATTAAGTAATATTTTATTTGTTTCTAAATCAAATGAGATATTATATATAATTGTATTATAATATCCATTACCCATATGAACTTTATTTATTTGTATATTTTTTAAATTACTATCGAATCTTCCTAATATTATAAATGGTATCTTTTTTCTATTAAATATTGAGAAACCTATACCATTTATCTGGCCACATCCATTAGAAAATACATTAAAAACTAGTTTTAATTCTTTCCAATGAGTAATAGTATTGTTATTTATATTAACTGTTTTACCACTATAAGAACCATTAAAATTTGTTATGTTATTAATTGATAAACTCATTTTTTTTATTTTTAATTGAAATTATTAAATTTTATAAAACATATCAAATTTATAAAAAAATTTGAATAAATAATTTGTTTATTATTTTTATATAAATTTATAAAATGGATTCATCAGCTAATAAATTAGCTTCAGTATATAAAACTATTCCATTGGTTGGAAATAAGTTTCAAAAAGAACGTCCTTCAAAATTAGATAAAGAATTCATGTTAATTCATGAGGATAATAATATTAATGACCCGAATGCAATTGCAGTTTTCTCAAAAAGGAACGATAATACTGGTAAATTTAATTTAGTTAAATTAGGCTATATTTCTAAGCATCATAACACTGATAAAATGTTTGAAAAAGATAACTTAGATAATATAGTTATTAAAAGTATTATTCGTTCTGCAAAGAAAAATGAAGATGATTGTTATTACTATTATCTTGTAATTGAATAATATTTTTATTTTTAAAGTAAATCATCAATCTAAATATACGGTAATCTTAGTTAGTATTGATACAAAAAACATAACTCGATGTCCTACCTGAAAAACAGGTTATGGATCCGCCATACGGACTAATTAATGTCCGGATGCTTTGCAACAGGTTAAGCTATGCTTACGAATATATCCTATTTACTAAAATCACCGTAAATCATCAATCTGAATATACGGTAATCTTAGTTAGACTTGATTAAAAAAACATTTATAAACTTTATTACGTAAATAATAAATTAATAAAAATATTGAAATAACCGAAATTTAAAAAAATAAAAAAATTTGAATATATTTTAATTTAAAAACAATTTAATAAAAAAAAATATAGTTATTTTTAAAATGCAAGTAAACTCCAATCAAACTATCGTAGATCCATCTATTCACAATGATTTTTACATGGATTTAACAGATTTAAATAGTTTCAATTTTGAAAATAGTTATAATGTTCCAATTAATTATAATGATTTTGGAATTAAATTTCCTTTAAAAATAGCTGGTTATCATGAATATGAAGATATTGCAACAAACATATCTACATATGGAACAATTAAACCAGCGGGCCCATATATGGATACTCCAGATGGTATTAAAGTTGAATTAAAACCGCATCAAAAGAGAACATTATATGAAATGTATCAACGTGAGCATTTAACAAAACGTATTATAAAAGATAATGTATTGTTATTATGTGATAATGTAGGAAGTGGTAAATCATTATGTGTTTTATCATTAATTTCAAAATCACCATTGGTTGAAAATATTCCAAATAATATATATTTTATACCAGATAATATACCAAGTTATCAAAAACAAAGTTTTAATATTTCAGGAACAAAATTAGCTGATAATATTCTTCAATTAAAATCCAATTTATTAGTTGTGCCACATGGTATTTATAATCAATGGAAAAATTATATTGAAGAACAAACTAGTTTAACAGCATATTATATTGGTTTAGCGAAGGATATTACAGCTTTAGGTTCAAGTAAAGAAGATATATTTGATAAATTAAATAGTTATAATGTAATTTTAGTTAAAGCAACAATGTATCAAGGATTTTATTATCATTTATTAACATATGGTTGCGAACAAAAAACAGAATTAGATTATAATCATCAAAATCAAATAGCAGACCCACGTAAAATTGTAAATCAAATTAGAACATATTTCGATACTTTACATGATGCATATACAAAAGAAAACAAATTTGAACAAATAGATACTTTTATTAATCAAATAACTGAATTAAGAAAAGAAATTAATTTAGAATCTATGTCTCAAACTAAAAATTATGGATTATGTAGTGAAAATAATGTAATTAGTGGATATATCTTTCAAAGAGTAATTTTTGATGAAGCAGATTCTATTAAAATACCTAATTGTCCTAAAATTTATGGTAAATATACTTGGTTTGTCACCTCTTCGATTAATAATTTATTATATCCAAAAGGTAAAAAAGTATATGAAAACTATAAATATAAAACAATTTCAAATGGTATTGTTGGTTCTGGTTTTATTAAAGATACTATGAAACAATTAACCGATGAAGGTAATCGTTATAATAGAATGCGTATATTCCCAGCTATTGTTAGAAGTAATTACGACTTTATTCAAGATTCTATATTAATTCCTGACCCAATTGTCGAGTATATTAAATGCTTAACACCGCCTGAATTATTAGCAATTGCTTCTGCAATTCATCCGGATGCATTAAGTGCATTAAATGCAGGTGATACAGCAACAGCAATTAAATTATTAGGATGTGAGACAAATACAGAAGATGATTTAATAAAGATGGTAAATAAAGCATTATATAAAAAACAAGAAGAATTAAAAGCACATTTAGCGGATAAAGAATTGGCAATTTTATTAAATAATGAAGCACAAGAAAAGCTTAAATATAATTTAGAAAATAATAATACAACACATGTTGATTATGCAAAATGGAAAGAAGATTTACCAAAATTAAAAAGTTTAGCATCATCATATAAACAATCTGTTCAAAATTTTACAGAACAATTAAAAAATGTTGAAACTAAAATTGCTGGTATAGAAGAACGTATTAAAGGTGTAAAAGATAAACAATGTCCAATTTGTGCTGGTAATGTAGAAAATCCATGTATGACAAATTGTTGTAAAAATATATTCTGTTTGCAATGTTTATCTACTGCTATTCAATATTCTCATAAAAAAGAATGTCCATTATGTCGTGGAACTGTAGATATGAATAAAATTCATATTATTATAGATGCATCTGGCAATCAAGTATCTGAAGAAACTGGCGAAGAATTACCAAATAAATTAGATACACTTACAAAGCATATCTTAACTAATCCAAATAAACGTTTCTTAGTCTTTTCAGCATATGAAAATACATTTGAAATTATTCAAAATGAATTTACAAAATTAGGTATTAAATATTCTAAAATTGCTGGAACTGCTGCACGTATTAATAACATTATTACCAAATATAAAAATAATGAATATCAAGCATTATTATTAAATGCTAATCATTTTGGTGCAGGTCTTAATTTACAAATTACAGATGAAATTCTTATTTATCATCGTATGAGTAAAGATTTAGAAAGACAAGTTATAGGTCGTGCTCAACGTTTAGGTAGAAGTGACCCATTAAAGATTAATTATCTTTGTTATGAAAATGAATATCCAACAGGAACTGCTTAAATCTTCCTCTATAAAGTTATATTTTGTTCCCAAATTAATTAATAATTTTTATTTTATATTAATTTATAATCTATTATATTATATATTATAAGCTAATATGTCGCAATTTAAATATAAAACTATAAAAGAAGCTGCTAGAAAAGGCGATTTAAAAGAATTAAAAAGAATGCATGAATCTAAATATGGTGGTTTTACTGGTATTTATGAATTAACTGC
>JACCEA010384136.1_pt1 | contig 99673 bp, 72 predicted proteins | sample 7449851 | NCBI WGS metagenome assembly JACCEA01 (sample SAMN15323453, study PRJNA562643) | freshwater metagenome | isolation source: river surface water | place: USA:Blue River Watershed | collected 2017-08-18 | reverse complement strand
GATTTATTGCGTGAGATGATTGAATCTGGCGTTATTCGTTACGGTAAAGAGTTCGTTCACAGCATGGAAGAAGGTGGATGGGATTTATCAAAAGTGAACATGTCTGAATTACAAGAGAGTCAAGCTACCCTGGTATTCGGTCAAATGAATGAGCCTCCAGGGGCGCGTGCACGTGTTGCATTGAGTGGATTGACAGTAGCTGAGTATTTCCGTGATGGAGATGGTTCTGGCGCAGGAAAAGACATTCTTTTCTTTATTGACAATATTTTCCGTTTCACACAGGCAGGTTCTGAAGTTTCTGCGTTGTTAGGTCGTATGCCTTCAGCGGTAGGTTACCAACCAACTCTTGCTACTGAAATGGGAGCAATGCAAGAACGTATCACTTCTACAACACGTGGTTCTATTACGTCTGTACAAGCGGTATATGTACCTGCCGATGACTTAACTGACCCAGCTCCAGCGACAACATTTGCTCACTTGGATGCTACCACAGTATTGAGTCGTAAGATTGCCGAGTTAGGAATTTACCCAGCAGTAGATCCATTGGATTCTACCAGCCGTATTCTTTCTCCTGAAGTTTTGGGTAAAGAACATTACGGTTGCGCACAAAGAGTAAAAGAATTGTTACAACGTTATAAAGAACTTCAAGACATCATTGCTATCTTAGGTATGGATGAATTGAGCGAAGAAGACAAATTAGTCGTATCAAGAGCTCGTCGTGTTCAACGTTTCTTGTCTCAACCTTTCCACGTTGCCGAACAATTCACAGGTATCCCAGGTGTATTGGTAGATATCAAGGAAACCATCAAAGGATTTAACATGATCATGGATGGTGAAGTAGATGAATATCCTGAAGCGGCTTTCAACTTAGTTGGAACTATTGAAGATGCCATCGAAAAAGGTAAGAAATTATTAGAAGAAGCGAACGCATAATTATGCAAGTTGAAGTATTAACCCCAGATAAAACGCTCTATACCGGTGAAGCCGAAGTGGTAACACTTCCTGGCATTAACGGAAGCTTTCAGGTGATGGACAATCACGCTGCTATGATTGCAAATTTAAAAGCAGGCAAAATGGAAGTGAAAAATGGTGGTAACAATGAATCGTTTGATATCTCCGGCGGTTTGGTTGAAGTTATTCAAAACAAATTGATTGTTTTAGTTTAATTTAAACTTCATAAAAAAAAAGCCTTGGCACAGCCAAGGCTTTTTTTTTTGCACTTTCTATCTATTTCTTCTATTAAAATAACAAATGCTCTCACCCCAGAAATCATGATCACCCATAATACGTTGTAAGAAACGAAACCAATGGTCCTGTAAGGACAAACATTTCAGTTATGATTGATTAGAAATACTCAGATCATCATAATATCGTATAATACATCAAACAAACACTTAAACAATCTTGTTAAGCGTTTTTCATCCGACAAAGTTCATTTTTTGTCGATTCTTTATACACAAACACTAAACAAAAATACCCGCCACAATGTACAAAACATTCAATTTCAATTACTTAGTAATTTAAAGATTCTAAATACTGAATTATTGTTTAACTATTAAATTTCAAAGCTTAAACAAAATATTTGCAATATCATTTCATTAGTTCGATTTTTGTTTAACGATTCGCTATGAACATTACACAGATAAACTTCGACAGAATGATGGAGAATGAGCTCATTCCATTGAGAAACTACGCACTATCACTCACCCACAATATCGATGAAACAAAAGATCTTGTTCAAGAAACAATTTTAAAAGCTTATCGATACAAAGAAAAGTTTCAGGCAGGAACCAATTTGCGTGGCTGGCTTTATACGATTTTGAAAAACTCTTTCATTAATAATTATCGAAGAGATCAAAAGAGGAACACATTCCTTGATTCTACAGATAATACTTATTTCATTGACTTGCCTTCACACCGGGTAGATAATGATGCAGAGCTCAAATTCATCCGAAAAGATTTAGATAGTGCTGTTGAAAGTTTGCCTACAGACCTGAAAACTACGTTTAAACTAAACGCAGAAGGTTTTAAATACCATGAAATCTCTGACGAGCTCAATATACCCATTGGAACGGTAAAAACACGCATATTCATCGCCCGCAGAATTCTTCGTGAAAAATTAAAGGATTACGGAAGAGAATTTGGGTATCCAATGCAACTAGCGTAATTTTAACGCATGGAAAACAAATACACGTATCTATTTTTAGATATGGTGACCATTATTGGTCCTTTGGCTTTATCATTTGATAAAAAAGTTGCTTTCTACAAATCGTGGAAACATTTTATACTCAGTATGTTGCCTGTAAGTTTGTTTTACATTATTTGGGATATATTATTTACTGAAACAGGGGTTTGGCGTTTTAATTCTGAATATTTGATTGGAAATAATATTGTGAATTTACCAATCGAAGAATACATATTTTTTACAGTTGTTCCTTATGCATGTTTGTTTATATATGCATGCCTTAGGGCATATTTCCCTAAGTTAAATAAACAAGGTAAAATTTGGTTCTACCCAATTTTATTACTGTCCATATTCATGTCAGTTTTTTACTACAAAAAAACCTACACAGTGGTAACTTTTGGAATTTTGGCTATAGTCATCATTTATTTATTGCTAAAGGAAAAGAGGATGTTAGAGCGAATAGGCACCTATTTATTTCTTTCATGGGTAGTTGCGTTAATTCCAATGGCCTATGTTAATGGTATATTAACTTCAAAACCTGTTCTCATATACAACAACATCGAAAATTGTTCATTAAGAATTGGAACTATACCCTTTGAAGATTTCTTTTACAACATGCTTTATATGACACTCATGATTGTCATATTTGAAAAATTAAACAAAACTCAGATTACCTAAATCCGCAAAAATCTCTTTGAAATTCAATATTCAAACATCACGATTTTCACATCAGAGAGATTAAAATTCGCTTTTTGACTCGTTTTATTATCCACAAAACTTTAAACTAAGGCTTATATGAAAGAGAATCTGGCCAAACTTGTTTATCGCGCTTGGAGTCTTCTTTGGCCTTTTTACGTTGAGACTTGGTAAAAGGAACGGGAACATATTTTTCTGGATATTTTTTAAGATCAATTAAAACCCTATTTAATTCTGAAGTTCCTCTTTGTAAATCCAAATATAATTTATCGTCAGTGGCCAGTTTACCCAAGGTACCTTGTCCAGCGGTAATAGAATTTAATAACTTTGATACATTTTCCGTAGTTCGTGTTAACTCATTAATCGCTCTCCCTAAATCAACAGTATCCATTTGTTTCCCTATTCGACTAATGCTCTTCAATGTCTCATCTATTTGCTTATCGTACTTCACCAATTGGAGTGAAAACTGAGACAAATTAGCCAATGTATTTTGTATTTGCGGTGATGCACTTGCCGTTAAATTTTCTATTTGATTCAATGAGGTTTTGAGTGCAATAATCGCTTTTGGTAGTTCTTCTAAAGCGAGATAAAGGTGTTTATTCGTAAAAAACGCATTCAAAGAACCCAGTAATGAGTCTGTTTTCGAAACTAAAGGAACGATACGATCATTCATTGCTGTAAACTGATCTCGGGTGTACATGGACTTCAGCGTATCTCCATCCTCAGCAAAGATTTGAGAATTCCCTCTAACCAACTTCATTTTTTGTCCTCCGATCAATTCAGATTCAACTTTAAATTTAGAATCCTTAGGGATATTAATATTAGAAGAAATCTCAACCAATGCTTGAATTTTGGTACCATCTTCAACCATTGTCAGCGATTTTAATTGCCCAATTCTGAATCCATTGTAAATGACAGAAGTCCCTGGCGACAGTCCCTGAGTACTATCATAAAACACATAAAATTCACGACCTCTTTGCAAGGGGTTATCTTTTCCTAACATAAAATTATAACCGAGAATGAGGATCGTTAAAGAGGTAACAGCAAGCATACCAACTTTAAATTCTTTTGTTAGACCTTGAAACAGAGACATGACTTCAAATTTAATCTATTTTTGGGAATAGTTGAATAAAAAAAAGGCCCTGCTTTCGCAGGGCCTTTCCTCTAAAATTAATATCTAAAAATTAGTCTTTGATAACCAATTTCTTAACAGTTGTTTCACCGTTATTTGTCATACGAACGAAGTAAACTCCAGATACGATATCAGACAAATTGAATTCAGTTACACCTGAACCACCATCAACGATTCTTGAAGCTACAAGAGCACCAATTGAATTTGTTATTTCAATTGACATTGGTTGCGTATTATTCAAAGCATAGCTTACGTTAACTTTACCACTTGCAGGGTTAGGATAAACAGTAATTGCTTTGTCAAGAGCCAAGCTATTCACACCTGAGTAAGTGTTTTGGCAGTTTGGTGGGTATTGAACATAAACTGAACGTGTAACAATGCTTGCTTCATTACCACTTGGATCTACCAAAGAGTAGTTAATGAAGTAAACGCCAGCTTCCCAAATATTGATGTTGTGATTCATTACTTTAACCAAAGGCATCAATTCAGTTGGAGAGTAGTAGTTGTCTTTGATAATCAAACCAGACATTGCCCAGAAAGGAGTACCAACACAAACACTCATTGGAGGAGCTGTCATTTGTGGAGCTGAACGGTCAACAACTTTAACAAAACGTTTTTTAGTTGTAGAGTTACCGCTTTCGTCAGTAGCTACATAAGTTTCTACATATGTACCCAAAGTGTACGGGTCAACTTTACCAGTTCTTACTACACTAATTTTGCTTACAGGATAGTAGTTATCAGAAACTGATACACTTCTAGAAGCGTAAGTAGAGTTTACATCATGGTAAACAGTGTCACCAGTGTTCAACTCAATGTAAGGAGCGATGTAATCATCTACACGGTAGTTGATTGTGAAACCATCTTCAGTTGCTTTGTTACCAGAAGGGTCAACAGCATTGTAGATGATAGGGTAAGTATTACGAATTTGATTGTTAACAACACCGAAGTAACCTGGGTTCTTCGCTAGGAAGATATTTCCGTTACAAGGGTCGTTTGCATAAATATCATCAACAAATACGCTATTGATTTGTACGTCGATAGTCATACCATCAGTAATTCTCTTACCTAAACGGAAGATACCTGGTTTTTGAGTATCACGAACGCGAACCAAACGAGATTTAGATGAAACGTTAGCTTGTGCATCTTTTACGGTGTAAGTAATTGTATAATCACCAACTTTGCTTGGATCAACAGAACCTACAACTTTAATCGCTGAAGTCAAGTCGCCATCAACTGCGTCGATTGCAACAGCGCCAGCTTCAGTGTAAGTACCACATTGCTCAAGATTGATTGTATCGTTACCTTGTAAGGTTAATACTGGACCAGATTTGTCTAATACAACGATTACAGTTCTAGTTTTTGAAGGAGCAGCATTTCCAGATGCATCTTTCAAATTGAAAGTGATTGAGTAAACACCAGAAGTTCTGCAATCCAAATCTGAGATAATTTCAACTTTAGAAGTCATATCACCTTCAGTAGGATCATAAGCAGAATATGTTTTAGAAGCAACTTCAGAGTAGCAAGAGTTAATGTTAGCACCACGCTCAACACGCACTGTATCACTACCTACCAAAGTAATCACTGGTGGTAAATTATCATTAGCCAATTGGATAGAATAATCTTCGAACTCACCAACTTGGTTTACACCACAAGGAGTGTTAGAGAATGAACCATAAGATACACCTACACGCATGCGTGTTTTACCTTCAAAGCTATTTGCTAATGCAGGTACAGTAATTTTAGCAGTTGCAGATAAACCAGTAATAGAACCAGAGCTCAATACTTCTTCATTTGCATCATCGAAATCACCGTCAATGTTCCAGTCAATCCATGCTTTGTAATTTACGGTGTTAGAGTTTGTTTTTCTTTCGATAGTCAAATCATAAGATGCACCATAGGTCATTTGCATCGTACGAACATCAGTATAATCTGAATAAGCATCAGTTGTATTACCGCTCATGTTATCGATCAAGATTTTACCATTTTTGTCTGTTACTTTCACATTATTCGTTGCTACGTCAGTAGAAACCATGTTCACCAAAGGAATGCAATAGTCTAATACGATTACATATTTGTTTTTGATTACTTTTTTCTCAGTAGCTGCTTTGGTACCATAAGAGTTCCATGCGCTCAAAGTGAAAGTATAAGGACCACCTTTGCTAAATTTGATTTGTGGGTTACGGCTAGATTTTGAAGTACCATTTTCAAATGTAAATGAAGTTGGGAAAATGCTCCACTCAAAATTGTCAGCGTAATCAGTTTCAGTTGCAATTGTTACAACTTCACCAATTACTGGACGTAAGTTGCTCGCAGTGTAGTTCACATTACCAGCAGCAGATGGAGTTTTTGCTTCAAAATAGTTGCAGAAAGTATCAACACCAGTACAAGTAGTTGCAATCAAACAAACTTCATAGTTACCGTCGGTTGTAAATTTGTTAGAGAAATCTTCTCCAATTGAATATAAGCTACCATCAACATACCATTGGTAAGTAGGAACACCTTTTGCACCTGAAGAAGCATTGGTAAATACCGCTTCTACACCTGTACCAATTGGATTGTATTGGGTTGTCCACTTTGCTTTTGGAGCTACAGCAGGCTCAAGATCAGAATCCCAGTTCAAAATGAATCCAGCATCGTTACCAGAACCATTTGATTCAAATGTAATGTAAGCAGCACCTCTTTTCAATACAATTGTAGCTGTATCATAGTAAGATTGGTTTGCGTTTGTAATACCAATTTTTGGAGTTACTTCATAATTAGGATCAGCTTGGTCACCATCATAAATTCTCATGATGTCGCCGTTATCAGCTAATTTTAATTGTGTAAACTTAATGCGAATTTCTTTCGCACCACATGGCAATATTTGGAAATAGTCAAATGATGTTTTACGACCGTTAGAGTAGTTAGCAGTTGGACCAGCATGGTCAAACAAACGACCATATTTGGTGGTTGTTTCATGTTGAGGTCCTAAGTAGTTATCAAGAGTAGGAAGACACTCGATGTATCTTTTTTTACAAACTTTGTTTGAAGTACCCACAGCATTGGTAGCCTCTAAGCATACTTCATGCCATCCAGTTTCAACAAAATCCATTGTAGGGTTTTGTCCACTGTAAGGAGTATTGTTCACACCTGTTGGAGTAATCAATTCCCAATTCCAAGATGTTGGACCATTTGTACTCAAATCAAACACTTTAGTGTTGAAACCTAACTCAACTTCATTTGACTCAGCAATAAAGTCGGCTACAGGCACAGCTGTAGGAGCAGTAATTGTTACTTGTTTAGTGATTGAATCAGCAGTTCCACAATAGTCTACCAACATTTTCACATCGTATTTACCTGCAGAAGCCCATTTAGCAATACCTTTTGTAGAATTGCTGTTGATTGCTTGGCTCGCATTGGAGAATGTCCACTTATAAGAAGCACCAGGGTTAGGGCTTGTAGCAATGAAGTTCACTGCTGTTCCTTGCCAATTTGGTCCTGTTGGAACAATAAAGTTAGCAACTGGAGCAGTTCCTACCTTTAAATTAACTTCTAAGTCAAAATCGTTACCATAACCACTGAAAGAACCGCAACCTTGAGTTTTACTCATAGTGTATGCACTCATTGTACCTCTGAAACGCAACCAAGATTTTCCAGTAGCGTTGAAACAAGGTAGTTTTACCGTGAACGATTGAAAACCAGAAATATTTGTTGTTCCTGGATCAATCAAACACTCAGCACCTGATAAAGAATTATCGCGGTTAGCATCAATCCATACACCCGGTTTAGTGGTGTAACCAGACCATGCAGTACCAGTTAATTCAATGGTAATTTCCTCACCAGCAGTTAAATCGAAAGGAGAACCAGCGTTCAATACACCCTTAAAGGTATTTCCACCGCCACCTGTGCACGTTAAACCACTGTAGGAGGCCAAAACCCCCGCTTTGCTTTTTACCGTCACCGCGTCAATGTCGCCGCAGTAACCGTACAATCCTCCGCATCCATAAGCATGTTGGGATCCGGCTCCACATGCTTGCGCTTCAGCCTGATTTGTAGAGAACATTCCCCACGTCATCATTCCGAAATACAACATGTGTTTGAGTTTAGTAATTGTTGATTTCATAGATATTTTTTAGATGTTAGTTTTATTCTTAGGACGCAATATGCAGAAAAGGTTGCAAAAAATTGCAATTAATTTTTGAAAAAAAATGAAATAATTTCTCCATGCAATTGTTTTTCAATCATTTGAATGTCTGACTATAAAAGTTATGACATTTCTATGACTGATCAAAACCGCCAATGATGCCAAAATCAACGAAACATGCGACTAAAAAATTATTTAGTTTTTTCCAATTGTTTTTTGTAAGATCTAATGGCTCGATATATACCCTGGGCAATCACTTCCTGTCCCTCATCTGTTTTCAAATAAGATCTGTCAGCTCCGTTAGTCAGAAATCCTGTTTCAATCAACACTGATGGCATGGCCGTTTTCCACAAAACTAAAAATCCGGCTTGGTTCACTCCTTTTGTATGTATTTTGCTTTTTTTACTCGTTTCCTCTTCCACCAAAGCCGAAAATCTGAAGCTCTGCTTCATAAATGCATTCTGAACCAAAGAAAAAATGATATGTCCCTCAGGTGAACTCGGATCAAATCCACCATACCGTGAATTGTCTTTGTAATCACTTTCAAAAGTGATGGCAGAATTCTCTCTTTTCGCCACATCTAAATTACCCTGCGTTTTATGCAATCCCATGAAATATGTTTCAGAACCACTCGCTTTGGAATTGTCGTTGGCATTACAATGAATAGAAATAAATAAATCGGCATTATTTTTATTCGCAAAATTTGGACGCTCCCAAAGTTTGAGCGTTTTATCGTTCTTTCGAGTGTACAAAACTTTAATTTGCGGCAAACTGTCATTTAAAATCCTTCCCAACTTCAAACCAATTGCCAATGTAACTTCCTTTTCCCAAATTTCTCCAGCACCATTGCAACCAGGATCTATTCCTCCATGTCCTGGATCAATCACAATCACACCCAATTTGTCAATTTTTTTACGCACAATTTCCTGGTTGTCCATGGAAGGCATCAAAAACAGAACACACAAAGAAAACATGACAATAGAAAGTGATTTTTTTATCCTTTCCAAACGCTTGTCCCTCGAAAAAAATCTAGATTTTGACAGATTCATTGTTTTCATATAGTTGTAATGGCAAATATTTTGCCGAATTTCGCACCTTTAAGTCCGAAATGAAAATTATTGCAACAAAACATATCGCAACCTTTGTGTGGATAGGCTGCATATTTTCATGGGCTACAAAAATAAACGCTCAAAGCAAGCCGATTGTCGATAGCTTGTCTAATAAAAAAGACAGCGCCACCATAAGTCCCTCAAAAAAGAAATCGCTGCAGTCAATTGTAGCTTTCAAAGCGCAGGATTCACTTTACTTAGAATTTGACACTAAAAAAGTACACCTATATAATAGGTCGGAAATTAATATGGATCAAACGCATCTGAAAGCCTATTATGTAGAGGTAGATTTAACAACTAAAATTCTATTTGCCAAAGGCGGTTTAGATTCAAACAAAAAATATGCATTTAAGCCAGTTTTAGAAGACAACGGCGACAAATACACTGCGGATTCAATGAAATATAACAGTCAAACAAAAAAAGGCAAGGTATATGGATTGATGTTGGCACAAGATGAAGCTTTTATTCACCTGGGAACAGTTTTAAAACAAAATGACGGTACATTTACTGGAATTCAAGGTAAAATTACCACTTGCAGTGATCCACATCCACATTTCTATTTGAGCGCATCGAAGTTGAAAGTTTTACCGAATAACAAAGCGTTATTTGGGCCAGCAAATTTGGTATTTGCGGGTATTCCTACTCCCCTAGCATTACCATTTGGGTTGGCACCCTTAAAAAAAGGACAAAGAAACGGGATTTTATTTCCTAGTTTAGGATTTAACAGCGCCAATAGCAGTTATTACCTTCAAAATTTTGGTTATTACATGGGATTGGGAAAATACTCTGACATTCAAATTACATCGGATGCATATTTCAACGGTGATTTTCGCTTAGGATTACAAACCCAGTATTATAAAAGATATAAATTTAGAGGGACATTGGCTTTACAATTGAGTAAATTTGGCAATGGAGCTGAAGAAAGTAGTCCTGACTATTTTAAGAACACGGATTTCAGTATCCGTTCACAATTTGGTATAGATCCAAAACTATATCCGGGAATCACATTCAACGGAAACATTTACATTGTGACAGGCGGATTCAACAGAAGGAACTCAAGAGATTTAAATAGTTTAACCAACAATCAGTTTACCTCCAGTATTAATTACGGTAGAATGTTTTTAAACAACAAACTCAATATGACGGTTTCAGCTCGTCATACTCAAAATACAAGTACCAAAGACTTCAATTTAGAATTGCCAACTTTAAACTTATCGGCATCGAGTATAACGCCATTTGCTACAAAGAACGGAACTAACAAAACCTGGTATGAGCAAATACGTTTGAGCTATAATGGTACGATGCTCAACAACATAAAAACAAAAGATTCAATTATATTCAGTGAAAATTATGCCCAAGCCTTTAATTCTATGTTGTCTGGAATCAAGCATAGTATTCCAATCAGTACCAATATTAAATTGATCCAAGGCATTGTCAATATATCGCCAAGTATTAATTACAATGAAAATTGGCATTTTTCGGCTTTGACAAAATCGTACAATTCAAGCACAAAAAAAGTTGAAACTACAGACTCACAAGGATTTTTCCGACAATACAATTATAGTTTTTCTGCAAACACCAACACCAATATTTATGGTACTTTTGGCAACATTAAATTAGGAAAGCTAAGGGCAATACGTCATACCATGAATCCATCAGTTGGTTTTTCATATGTACCTGAAATCAATGGCAAAGAAAATGGCTGGTTGAAATCATATACAGATAGTACCGGAAAAGAAATCCAGTATAACGTATTTGAAAAAAGTCCGATTGGAACTTTGTACCAAAATAAAGGTGGTTATATCAATTTTGGATTAAGCAACAACTTGCAAGGGAAAAAAGTATCGTCGTTAGACAGCAACGGCAAAGAAAAAACTGAAAAATTCAATATTATTGATCAGTTGAGTTTCAACACAAACTATAATCTAACTGCAGATAGCTTTAAATGGAGCGATATTCGCGCTGGATTTAATACGGTGATTTTCAAACAAATGAGAATCAACAGCAATGCCAGTTTTAGTCCTTACCAAATCAATCAAAAAGGACGGTTAATTGACGAATTTGAATTCCTGAAATCTCAAAACATAGGTCGTTTACGAAACATCGATGTAAACATTAACTCAAAGTTTTCAGCGGATATGTTTAAGAAAAAAACACCGACTAAAAAGTCAACAAAAGTTGAGAGTGATGAGGAAAATGAAATGAAAGACATTCAAAACAGACCGAACAACTATTACGATTTCAATATACCATGGACAATCAACTTTACCTATATGTGGAGATACAACGCGGAAGAGTTAAATCCACTTCGAAAAGTGAGTTCCAACACTGTTAGAATTTCTGGAGATGTTAACTTAACACCAGATTGGAAAATTGCATATCAAAGTGGATACAATTTTGCGAACAGCCGGGTCGAAGGTTCCTCATTTTCAGTGATTCGCGACTTACATTGTTGGCAAATTGAATTCAATTGGATACCAGACGGTTACATGAAACAATGGTTGTTTACTTTGAGACCCAAAAGCAGACTATTGCAAGAAATGAGGCTCAACAAAAGGGAGTTTTACAACAACCCTACCCTCTTTTAAATCTAACTTTTTTTGATTATATTTGTTATTTACACATGCCAGTACAAATCAATCAAATTGCTCCAGATTTCACGTTAGTGAATACGGACAAACAAAATGTTACCCTTTCAGAATTAAAAGGAAAAAATGTTGTTATTTTATTTTTCCCGTTTGCATTTACAAGCGTGTGCACTGCTGAACTCTGCGACGTGAGAGATAACTATCACGCCTACCAAAATTTAAATGCCGAAATATTGGCGATTTCTGTGGATTCAGTTTTCACTTTAGACAAATGGCGCAATGAAATGAACTACCCATTTCCGATGCTGTCTGACTTTAACAAAGAGGTTTCAACTGCATATGATTGCATATACGAGCAGTTCGCATTTGGTACAAAAGGTGTTTCAAAAAGAGGGGCTTTCGTCATCGATAAATATGGCTTGGTTCGTTACGCTGAAGTTTTAGAAAATGCCGGTGAAATGCCAAATTTGGAGGCAATCAGAACTTGTTTGTCGGAAATATAAATAGATGAGGTCTTTTCTGAGGGACATTGGACTAACTTTAACAATTCTTGCGTGTGCAGCTGCACGAGCGCAAGATTTGCCGCATCCCAAGCACAACCTCAGGTATCACTTTCTACATTTCGATCATCCATTTCATACCAAGGTTGATCCACACATCACAAAAAAAATATCCAATAAATTCCAGCCAATTGGCTTTGATACATTTCAATTCTACCTTAAGATTGAGGAACAATTGGGGTATGATACCATCAGAGCCAATGCTGCTGAATTCTACCTGAGTCCATTTTATATTCAAAGAAATGAGGTTTCAAACCAAGAATATCGAAACTTTTTAAACGATTCAAATTCGGCATTCCGAAAAAAAAGTGGATTAACTCAGCAATGGTTGTACCCTGAGACCAACATTTGGGGTTCAAATGTAAATTATCAAGAACCAGATAATCCATACAATAAATGGTATTTCTATCATGAGGCATACAACAATTATCCCGTGGTTGGTGTTTCTCAATTTCAAGCCACAGAGTATTGCAATTGGTTGGAGAGCAAATTAAATGATTCATTGAAATCGATCATTCCAAAAGGTTACAGAATCGAAGTTGATTTGCCCACTTCCGCAGAGTTCTACGCAGCAGTTGATTTTTGTATTCTGAAGCCAACCAAAGAAAAACGAAATACTAAGACCCGTTTTACAAGTCCTGTCTTTGAATATCTGTTCGAACAAACGTCCCCCAAAAGCATCAATTATAGAGCGATGTATACCGACAGGATGGCTGTTTTGCAAAAGAATATTGCAGCAATCCCTATGTCCGTAACACAAATGATACCAGATGGATACCCACAAGTACACCATTTACTTGGCAATGTGAGTGAGTGGACAAGTACGAGAGCATGGGGACATTTATACAATCACAAAGATTTCATTTACACCACATTTGGAAAAATAGTTCCCAATTTTGATGAAGAGCACAAGCCTGAGATTTTGGCAAGTTACTTAAGAAATGAGGAATCGATGAAATATCATTTTGTTAAAAAGGGAGGTTCCTGGGCACAAGATTTATTTTATTTAGATCCAACTAGTGTAGAAATTGACCGGGGCGACAAAAAAAACTCTCAAACTGGATTTCGGACCGTAATCAGGCTTAAACCCACAGTAAAATAGGCACTTTTACTTAACGTAAAATTAACGTGAAGTAACAATTGTGGAATTTTTTATTGGCGAAAAGAGTAATTGTTATATTGACACTTACTTAAAAAAATATTATATTGCCAACCTAAATTAAACCTATGCAAAATAAATTACAGTTTTGGAAACTGTTTGGCTTGATTCTTTTAGGTTTGGGAACAAGTCAATCGGTATTCGCTCAAGATTCCGGTCGTAACGATCGAGGTGGTGAAGACACCATCAAAAATCAGGATGCAGAAAGCGTTGGAGACGTTGTAATCATTGGTTACGGACGTTCTTCTAGAAGAAACGTAGTTGGATCCATTTCAACAGTTAATGGCAAAGAGATCACTGAATTACCAACACAGAGTTTTGAAGGTTCACTTCAAGGAAAAGCTGCTGGTGTTCAAGTTACGGTAGGAAGTGGTATGGCTGGTTCGGCTTCATTGATTCGAATCAGGGGTGCTGCATCTATTTCTGCTGCAGGAGATCCTTTGTATGTAGTTGATGGAATTCCAATTACCCAAGATTATTTCATGAACAGGGCAAATGGATCGAACTGGGGAGGTGGATTTAACAACAACCCTCTCGCATCTATCAACCCTGAAGATATAGAAAACATTGAAATATTGAAAGACGCGGCAGCAACAAGTATCTATGGTTCTCGTGGTGCAAATGGAGTAATCCTCATAACAACGAAGCGTGCGAGAAAATCTGGACTAAAGTTTGATATTAGCACCCGTGTTGGAGTGAGTATGCCTACTAGAAAACCAGATATGCTTTCGGGTAAAGATTGGTTACAACTTTATCAAGAAGCATGGGAAAACGATGGTAGAACCGGAATTCCGGATCTCTCATTAATTGGTTTGCGCGTTAAATGGGAAGATGTCCAAAACAACAATACAGATTGGGTTGACCAAATGCTTACTGTGGGTGTGAAACAAAACTATAACATAGGAACCAACTACAAAGGCAAGAATTTTGCGGTGAAACATATTTTATCATATGATAACAATGGATCATTTGTAAAAGGTAACAGCTACGAAAGAACCAGTCAACGCGTGAATTTCGACTATAACCCTACAAAAACACTCAATATCAACTTTTCACATTCCTTAAGTAAAGGAACAAACAACAGAGTTGATGCAGCTTGGGCTGGAGGTTTGGGATCGGCTATGAGTACCATGCTAAATATCTATCCATTAGAACCAACATACGATAGTGCTTCAAAATCATATTTAACTCCAATAGGATTGCATACCATTAGAGACCTAAAAAATTGGAGGTCTGTAGAAGTGAGAACCATCAATAACGCTTCTATCAGCTACGAAATTTCTCCGGAATTTTCAATCAATGCAAGTGGAAGTTTGGATTATATGGACTACAACGAGTTGATTTATGAACCCTCTAAATTAATTCGATATTACAACCAAAATTACTTGCAAAATGGTAATGCAAAATGGTTTCCTACCTGGACCCGAAACTACAACTATTTTGTAACCGGACAATGGAATAAAAAAATTAATTCAGACAATAAAATTGCCTTGATGATAGGGAATGAATATCAAAATTCATTGTCGCAAAGTAAATATGTTGAGAACTTTGATGCGGTTGGTCCTATAGATCAATATAACATTCCAGACACAGCCTTAGTTTCTAGATACAACACTCCATATAATTGGGCATTTTTATCATTCTTTGGTCGTTTCAATTACAGTTATAAAAACAAATTCAACTTGCAATTAACCAGTCGTTGGGATGGTAGCAGTCGTTTTGGAACAAACAACCGATATGGATTTTTCCCAGCAGCGGCATTTGGATATATTTTGAGTGAAGAGTCTTTCATGAAAAAGATAAAAACAATCAACTTTTTAAAAGTTAGAGCCGGTGTAGGTAAATCTGGAAATGCGAATTTCGACAATTATGCGCGTTGGGGTACAGTTACACCAAGTTCAAATTTGCCTTACTATAATGGTCAACAGCAATTGGCGGTTGCTCGTTTAGAAAACCCTAACTTACGTTGGGAAAGCACCGTTAACTACGATGCTGGAATTGAAATGCAATTGTTCAAAGGTAGAATCAGCACAGAAATCGTATATTATAACAAACAAACTAGCGATGTAATCATGAACGTTTCTATTCCTGTTTCCATTGGTTTTGGAAGTTTTTATGACAACGTAGGAAAAATTGAAAACTCTGGTTTGGAATTTACATTGAAAACCATAAACGCAAGAACAAAGAATTTCCAATGGACATCTAACTTCAACGTAGCAAGAAACTGGAACAAAATAACCAGTATTGGTGTATATTCTCCTGATGCGATTAGCGGTGGAACGAACGACACTCGTGTTGTTGTTGGAGAGCCAGTAGGAACAAATTTCCTTGTTCGTTATGCTGGGGTAAACAAAGAAACTGGAGCTCCACAATATTATGATTTGAAAGGAAATATAACATCACAATGGGATCCTTCTAATAGGGTTGCTGTAGGAAACATTTTACCGAAAGCTTTTGGTAACTTTTCAAACACAATTACTTACAAAGGATGGGATTTGAGTGCGAATGTTTATTTCAACATTGGTGGAAACATCTATGAAAGTTCAGTAAAACGTCAAATGAGTTTGATCACGGATTGGAATATGGACAGAAGGGTACTCGACAGATGGCAAAAACCTGGAGATGAAACTAACATCCCTAAAATGACACTCACCACATTCAATCATGGTTCTACTACACCCTGGATCAACACCGATTTGTGGTTACAAGATGGTACCTTTGCTCGTTTGAGAAATGTAAGTTTATCATATTCTTTGCCAAAATCTGTGTTAAAGAACAGCAAATTTGAAAATGTAAAGTTCACTTTTGTGGCAACCAACTTGCTTACATGGACCAATTACACAGGTATCGATCCAGAAATAGCTCGTGATTTTGAAAATGCAACAGACAGAAACATGAGTGGTAGCATTACATATTTGACAACTCCTCAAGAGAAAAGTTACAGTTTGGCGATTAATTTAACATTCTAATGAAAACGATTTTTAAAACGAAACAAATTTTCCTAACTGCAATTGTTGCAGTGGGTATATTCATTGGAGGGTGTGAAAATATGATTGAAACACCACCACCAAATGAAATTCCAGTTGCTGATGCAGTTAAAACTGCAGATGATTTGCAACGACTATTGAACGGAAGTTACAATGAACTTGCCAATACTCACGGTGGTTTTTCTCAAATGCTTGCGGAAATGTTAGGTGACAACCTAAACATGCCGAACAACAATGATTTGAGAGAAGTATACAATCACAATGTTTTGTTCTTTAATACAACAAGTGGTGGATATTATTCTATGATTTACAGAATGATTTTCAGGGCAAATTTTGTTGAATCAAAAATAAATGATGTAAGCGGATTGAGCACGGAAGATAAAAACAGAATTTTAGGAGAAGTAGCTTTCATTCGCGCTTTGGGTCATTTTACAGCCGTTAGAATGTATGCTCAACCTTATGGGTTTACCTCTGATAATTCTCACCCTGGAATTGCCATTCAACGTCAGGTGACAACTCAGCCTATGCCTAGAGAAAGCGTAGCTGCAGCCTACACAGCAATCATTGCCGATTTACAAAACGCAGTAACTAACCTTAGTGAAGATAATGCTTTGAACACAAATGGGCCATGCTATGCTACCAAATGGGCGGCAAAAGCATTGCTTGCAAACGTTTACTTTCAAATGGGTAATTACACCGATGCTGGCGATATTGCCAATGAAGTCATCAATTCTAATAAATTCACTTTCAGCGATACTATTTCTCTGTTCGATACTAAAGGATACAGCGAACATATTTTTTCAGTAGTGAGTACCGGCATTTCAGATAAAAGAAGCGGCGGTTATTCCGATAATTATGCTCCAGGCGTTCCAACTTGTCAGTTAGACAGAGCTCTTTGGGCTTCAATTAAAGGCAATACAAACGACAAACGTTTGGGAATGCTTCAAGTTGTGAATCCGAATGCTGCAAATGAATTTGTGAAATCCAATCAATTCAATGCTCCATTTTTCAATGTTCCTGTGTTGCATTTGACACAAATGATGTTGATTAGAGCCGAGAGTTATGCTATGAAAAACACAAACTTAACCACAGCAATTGCGGACATCAATAAAATCATCAGCAGAGCTTACACCGACAATTCAAAAGTATTGTCTAGTTCAGCAAATGCAACTGAAGTATTGAACGCTGTTCGAGCCGAAAGAAGAATGGAATTATTGTTCCAAGGCGATAGAATCCATGAAATCAAACGTTTAGGTGCTATTGAAGGACAAAATTTGTTTGTGCATGGACATCCATGGAATTGCCCAGGAATCATCATGCAGTTCCCAATTACTGAAAAAACAAGTATTTTTGATATTAACCCAACAGGAGGTTGTAACTAATGAAAAGTAAATTATTTGTAGGCATTTTCGCTGCTGCGTTAATGTTCGGATTTCAAGGTTGTAAACCTGAAAAAAAGGAACTTGGTCCTAAATCAAGTCAACTCGATGGAATCAATGGAAATTGGGTACTTACGCGTACCGACCAAATAGACGTAAACGTGCAACTTGCTTTCACAGAAAGCGATACATTGTTAAACGTATCAGACGTTTTATTGACATCAACTCCGATGGAAATCAATTTTGATAAAAATTCTTTTGCATTCAACACAACGGCTGGTGATGGTAGTGATATGTTCGGTGCGAGCAGTGGGACTTGGAAATTCGACAACAATGATTATCCGTCATATGTGATTTTTAATGAAGGATCGGCTGGACAAATGAATGTGAAACTTATTCGTCCAGTGCGTCTACAAGACCATTATTTAATTCTTAAAATCAATAAATTCAAAGGCGGAAAAAGAACTGTTTGTTACCATCTTTGGTTTGAACGTAAAAATTAATCACCATGAAAAAACTAACATTATTCTCAACAATCATATTCAGTGTAAGCTCGGTATTCGCTCAAAAAGCTTGGATTACTCCTGACCCTGCGAATCTCGATGATAGTATCACCATTTGGGTGGACATCAAGAAATGTGAAAGACAACAACTTGCAGGCACTACAGATCCTCTGTACATGTGGACATGGGCTCCGAAAGAACATGCAGCGGGTCATCCTTTGCACAACGGAACTTGGGGCGCAAGCAATGACGCACTCAGATTTACCTCAGCTGGAAACGACTTATGGTTTTACCGCATGATTCCGACTAAATTTTATGAGTGTACCAAAGCTGATCTTTACAGTAAAGGCATCAACCTCCTACTCAAAAAGAAAGACGGAACAGGAACTGTGAGCGGTGGCGAAGACAAAACCGAAGATTTAATCATCAAGATTGACTTGCCTGTTTCAGGTCCTAAAAAACTTTATCCGTTCCCTGGCTTGGTTTTGAAAGACACTTTGAGTATCTCTCCTGATGATGTACTTTCAATTATTTACGATAAAAACATCGAAACAAACGACACTCTCAAAGATAAGAATGATTTTTATTGTGTGGTAAAAGCAAGATATGGAATGGGTGCTACTGAATTTTTCTACTTTGTTGACGGCGATAAGCTAACTGCTGCCGATAAAAACATCAGTGGTTTGGTTCCTCAAATGATGATGAAGGACATTGGAGGCGGGAAATACAGATTCAGTTTCATACCGAATAAGTTATTCGAGTCCAAAAATTCGCAAGGATTGCCATTGTTATCCGTAAAATATAGGGTGATGCGTGGTTATATCCGAAAAACCTTCGACATTGTTGCAGAGAGTCCAGAATATTGGTTCAATACGAGCAAATAATCAAAATAGCGAAAATAAAAAAAAGGCGATCGAATGATCGCCTTTTTTTTATTTTCGCTATTTTAAGCCATTTTAAAGCACTTCAATCTCATTCCTGTAAATATCTTCGATTGTTTCTCGTTTGCGGATTAAATGCGCCTTATTTTTATAAAAAAGCACCTCGCACGGTCTTAATCGTGCGTTATATTGATTACTCATGGTAAATCCATAAGCCCCCGCATTTTTAATTCTGAGTACATCACCTTCTTTTACCTCTGCTATTTTTCTGTCATAACCAAGCGTATCTGTTTCGCAGATATATCCCACAACACTGTATAAACGCGGTGTGCCTTTAGGATTTGATATATTTTCTATGTGATGATATGCATCATAAAACATTGGTCGAATCAAATGATTTTGACCACTATTCACGCCAATAAAAACAGTAGAGGTAGTTTGTTTGATTACATTTGCTTTAACCAGTAATGATCCCGACTCACTTACGATGAACTTACCTGGTTCAAACCACAATTCTAATTCACGGCCATAATTCTTACAAAAGGCTTTGAAAGCTTCAGCTATTTTGGAACCCATTTCCTCAATGTCGGTTACAATATCTCCTTCTTTATACCCTACCTTGAATCCAGAACCAAAATCCATAAATTCTAAGTCTGGAAATGACTGAGCGGCATCAAACAATAATTCTGCCCCTCTTAAAAATACTTCCGCATCCAAAATATCACTGCCCGTGTGCATATGCAAACCATTCACACGAATCTTATGCGACTCAACCACACGTTGTACATGACGCAATTGATAAATAGAAATCCCAAATTTCGAGTCTATGTGTCCTACCGAGATATGACTGTGTCCACCGGCCATAATATGTGGATTCAATCGAATGCAACAAGGCACAGAGGGTCCAAATTCATGTCCGAATAATTCAAGAGTTGAAATATTGTCGATGTTCATTGTGACTCCAAGTGCAACCGCTTCTTTTATTTCCTCGAAATCTACACAGTTTGGTGTATACATTATTTCTTGAGGTAAAAATCCTGCTCTCAAACCTAGTTGAACTTCTTGAATAGATACTGCATCTAAACCAGCACCTTGCTGTTTTAATAATTTTAAAATATTGATGTTATTGAGCGCTTTTAACGCATAGTGTAGATGAACATTTACACCAGGGAAAGCGCTTTTCAATCGCTGATATTGATTCACAATTTTTTCACCGTGATATACGTACACGGGAGTGCCAAACTCGTCGGCAATTTCTAATAATTTACTGTTACTAATGTCTTTCATTTTATTCAAAAAAAAAAGCGGGGCATATAACCCCGCTTTCGTATTTAATGCGAAGTTCTAATTATTTTTTTTGTTTTTTCTTAGATGTGATATCTACCACAATCGGTGTAGCAATACACAATGAAGAATAGGTACCAATTACAACACCAATTAACATTGCAAAAGAGAAGTTTTTCAAAGCATCACCGCCGAACAAGAACAAAATGATACACACTACAAATACTGTAGATGAAGTGATGATGGTTCTGCTCAATGTGTCGTTTAATGCCATGTTAATCATGGTAGTATCGTCTTTATCGGAACGCTTAGACGTTAAGAATTCACGAATACGGTCAAACACAATTACTGTATCGTTGATTGAGTAACCCAACAAGGTTAACAAAGCCGCAATCAAATGCTGGTCGAACTCAGTAGGGAAAGGAACAACACCATCTACAATTGCATAAACCGATAATACCAAAGCCAAGTCATGCACCAAAGAGATGGCTGCACCCACCCCATAAGCCAAGCTACGGAATCGGAATACCAAGAATAAGAAAATACCTACAACTGTTAACATTACCAAGAAACCAGATTTATTTCTAATTTCAGTAGCAATGGTTGGAGTTACGTTTGATACTTGCAATACTGGTCCTTCACCTTTTTTGTTTTTTACCAAATCAAACTCAGAAAGTGATTTCAACAAGTCGGTTTCAACTTTCGCTTTGCTTTCTTTGCTTGGTTCATTTAATAAATAGGTTGTTAAAATTTTGTATTGACCTTCAGAACCAAAAGTTTTAACCTCGTTGCTAGAATTTGGCAATCCTTTGTCTAAAGCTTCCTTGATTTGATCTGTGTTATATTTTTTGTCAGGATTAAATTGAATTGTGAAAGAATTACCTCCTTTAAAATCAATACCAGTTGTGATACCACCTTTGGTAATGAATGCTACGATACCCGCTACAATTACAAGAGATGAGAACAAATAGTATTTCTTTCTATTTTTAACCCAATCAATATTTTTACCTTTAAGGAAATTATTATTCCATTCGAAACCAAACTTTGTGTCTTGTCCTTTGTCTGCTCTTCTGTCTAACAACAATCTTGTGATAAACAAAGCAGTGAACAATGAGCTGAAGATACCGATAACCAAAATGATTGCGAATCCATAAACTGGTCCAGCACCTGTGAATGTAAGGATAAATCCAGCCAACAAATGCGTTACATTTGAGTCGATGATAGCACTCATGGCATGTTTGAATCCTTCATTGATTGCAGACTTCATTGCTTTACCTTGAGCCAGTTCATCTTTGATACGCTCATAAATCAACACGTTCGCGTCAACCGCCATACCAATTGTTAAAATGATACCCGCCATACCTGGCAATGTTAAGGCTGCACCCAAGCTCGAGAGCACACCCATGATCAAGAATACGTTACCCAATACGGCAACGATTGAAATCCATCCAGCTCTGTTGTAATAAACAACCATGAAAACAACAACTGACAAGAAGCCTAAAATCAACGCCATGAAACCTTGTGCAATCGAAGCATCTCCCAAAGAAGGACCTACTACTTCACTTGCAACGATTCTTGCAGGAGCAGGTAATTTACCCGCTTTTAATACGTTTGCTAAGTCTTGTGCTTCGCGGATGTCAAAATTACCGGTGATTTGGCTATTTCCACCGCTGATTTTCTGATTTACACTTGGAGCCGTATACACCCTGTCGTCAAGAGCAATTGCAATATATTTTCCAATGTTGGCACCTGTAACTTGAGCCCAACGAGAAGCAGCCGATGGTGTCATTTCCATAGAAACTTCTAACTGACCAGTTTGATTTGTATTTTCACGAGCATCTGTGATGATATTCTCTTCCTCTGAAGAAAGTGCCGCATTTCCATCTCTATCGCGCTTCAAGAAATAAACGAAGTATTCGTCAGAGTTGGTGAGTGGCTTCCCATTCATATCATAATCCATTGGCTTAGCACTGAAAGCAATTTTCACTGATGGCTCAAGAATCGCTTGATATTTCGCGTCAGACAATATTTTTAATAACTTTTCACGGTTAATTCCTTTGATGGTGCAAATGGATGACCCTTCACCTTTACCAAAAGGTTTTAACAATGATGCTAAAACACTCTTTTCATTTGATTTTGTGGCAGGAGCTTTAGCTGTTACTGAATCGGCAATTTTGTTTGAATCAGCAACAGTTGTGTCAACTACAGCTGAAGACGCAAGCGTAGAAGCTTTGATCAAACTATTTAGGATTTTCACACCCTCTAAACCACTATGAACCTCAAAAAACTCCAATTTAGCACTTTTTTCAACCAATTCCTCCATTCTACGAGGATTGTCAACACCTGGCAATTCAACACTAATTCTACCACCTTCAACAATTTGAACCACTGGTTGTGTTACATTGGCTTGGTTGATACGTTTTTCAACTACCGACTTAACGTTTGCAACTGCTGTATTAATTGAAGAACGCAAATAGTTTACAACTTCTGTTTGGTTGCTATTTTGCTGAATCACAGAATTATTTCCTTTAACAAACAATGTAGCCATGTTTCTGCTAGGAGCAATCTCTTTAAAAGCTGTAACGAAAGCATCTACATAATCTGTTCCTTTTTTGATCACTGCATCATCGGCAATTTTACATGCTTTGTTCAAATCCGCATCTTTTGGATCGTTAGCCAATACTTTTACAATAGCGTCTTTTTCAACTTCTAGAGTTACGTTCATACCTCCACGTAAATCAAGACCTAAGTTGATTTCTTTTTGCTTGCATTCAAAGTATGTGTAGCCAACAATTCCCAAGAAATTGTAGTATTCTTTGTTTCCTAAGCTATCGATATATCTACGATATGCATCTTTTTCATTTTCACCTGCTTTTGCCTTTTTTGCAGCAAATGCATGAGCCTCAGTTTCAAAGCTTTTTGCCTTGAAAGTGAACGACAATTGGTACAAACATGCCAATGCCAATACCACTGAAAAAATTACGACTGTTTTATTACTTTTCATTGTGAATTATTCTCTTAATAACAATATTCGGGTCGCGAAAATAAGGAAAAAAATGTATGTTTTTCGCTCTTTTTGAAGTGATTACAAATATTTTTCAATGAATTTGCTCACCTCATTCATTTTTTGACCTTGCATACATCGAAAATCCCCCTTCGGACAATTGGCATGACCCAATTTTGAACATGGCCAACATTTCAAATCTTCTACTTCAAAATGTTTGATTTCCGCACCTTTCTTCATCACAGGAAACATACCATATCCACTTCCTGTGTTGCCCCAGATTAAGCCAATGGGCTTCCCCAAAGCGGCCGCAATATGTGCCATTCCTGTGTCTCCCGAAATCACAACTTTCGATCTTCTCATGAATTCCGCAGACTCATCGATGCTCAGTTTACCACACATCGAAAATACCCTACCTTGGAATTTTTGCGCCAACCTCTCGCCTACCTCCCGCTCTTCTGTCCCCCCAATTAATACAACTTTATTTTTTTGCAAATCTGCAAATAATTCTTCCAATTTATTTTCAGGAATTCTTTTAGTCGCATATGTTCCACCTAAAACCACTACAGCAAAATCATCTAAATGTTTTATCTCGGGCGCAGCTATTTGAATCGTTGATGGAACACCGTAATCCAATCCCATTCCATCATCATCAATTCCAAAAGGCTTCAAAATAGCAATCGATCGTTTCACCACCGAATCGACCTTGAAAATATTCCATTTGGTCATGGAATACATGAATTTACTTAAATTTTTCTTGCTCAAACTCACGCTAGGCACTTGCCAAAAACGGAGTTTCACTATCGAACTTCTCAAATTAGAATGTAAATCAACAATTGCATCAAATTCTAAATTGGTTAAATCCTTCCTCTGAATTTCATCGTCCCAACACAATATCCTATCAATATTCTCATTTTCCTTCAATAATTGAGCAAACTTCAATTTTGTAACAAAAGTGATTTTCGACCCTGGAAATTGTTTTTTCAAAAGCCTAAAAACCGGCGTACACAAAACGATATCGCCAATTGAACTGAAGCGAACAACCATGATTTCATTCATTACAATTGCTTTATTTTACGTCGGTTCAATAAATAATTTTCAAAGTCCACTAGCGTATAGGCATTCAGCGTGTTTTTTGTGAGTAGCCCACCCTTCCTTGCCGCAATTGTGCCAAAATACATGTCGTGGTACCCCATTTTTTCATGAGCATCCGGATTAATACTTATTAAAACTCCCTTATTTTGAGCGTATTGAATCCACGTCCAATCCATATCCAATCTGTATGGATGCGCGTTCAATTCAATGCAAACATGATTGGCCGCACATGCATCAATGATATATTCATGATTCACCGGGTAACCGCTTCTCATCAATAACAACCGGCCCGTTAAATGTCCCAATATAGTGGTATATGGATTCTCAATTGCTTTAATCAATCGTTCATGAGCTTTTTCTTCCGACATGTTAAGGTTTGAATGGATTGAGGCGACCACAATGTCGAATTTCGATAAAAACGAATCATCGTAATCCAAGCTACCATCTGAAAGTATGTCGCTTTCAATGCCTTTGAAAATTTTGAATGGGGCCATTTTCGAGTTGAGATCGTCAATTTCCCTCATTTGTTGCAATACTCGGTCTTCATCGAGGCCTCTTGCATAACCTGCCGATTTCGAATGATCGCAAATTCCCAAATACTGAAAGTGTTGTGATTTGGCATAGTCCGCCATTTCCTTAAGCGTGTTCAACCCGTCGCTGTAATTGGTGTGATTGTGAAGCACTCCTTTCAATTGTCCATATTCTACAAAATGCTGACTATCAATATTGTATACCAATTCATCTCTACCCTCCCTTTGCTCAGGGATAATATAAGGAATATTTTTAGACTCATAATATGCCTCTTCGCTACCTGCAATATCAAATTCATTTGGTTGGTAATCAATCTTTTTTAAATGTTCCTCAGAACCTGTGGTTTCAAATAAAACCTTTTCAAAACTCATAGAATCGGTGCATAAAAAAACAAATGGAACCTGTTCTTCAAACAAAAAAGATATTTCATCATCATTTACAGAACATTCAATTGATTCGCCTTCTAAATATTCGTAAAGTTCCATCAAATCGATGGTTGTTACGCACAACAAACGGTTGATTATAGGCAAGCAACGTCGAAATTCACCAGAATACTCAACCATAAAACCCGGAAATATAGATTTTAATTCTGACTTGAAATTGTTGCATTTATCCATCAAGCGGGCATAATGCCATTTCCCTTGAGAAGTAAGCGAAAATTCAATAGCCTTAATAATATCCGCTTGGGTTTTGATTCCAAATCCCTTTGTTTCTACCAAGCGATTTTGCCTGCATGCATCCAACAGATCACTCACCGAATTAATCTGCATTTCCTCCCAAATGACTTTTACCTTTTTTGGTCCCAACCCCTTAATGTTGAGCATTTCTACAATTCCTCGCGGAGTTTTTTCTAAACAGGCCTCCAACGCAGGAAAAGTACCAGTTTGAATGATGAGTTCAATGGCATTTAAAGCCGACTTCCCTACTCCTTGTATGTTCAACAAATCCTGAAGATCCATTTCCGCAAATGGCTCTTTGATTTTTTTCAAATTAAATGCAGCAGTGGAAAACGATTTATATTTAAACGGATTTTCATCGTGCAGTTCACTTAATTTGGCATAAAGATTCAATTGGCTTAAAATGCTCGAATTGTCGATCATGACTTTTTCTTTTTAGAGGGAATAAATGAAATTTCACGGGTTTCTACCGCTCTATCGAAATCAACCCAAATCACTGAGTTCTCTACATCTCCATGCAAATACATGATATTCATATCCTTGCCTGTGTTTTTATTTTTTAAAATTTCAACACCCAATATCACAAATTTACGACCAGCATAAAGTGAAGGCAACTCGGCAGCATCATAATCGCCTTTAAAAAATGATTGATAAAATCCATTTCCGGTTGCTGTATCGTATCCGGGAGCGTCTGGATCCCATCTGGTTCGTCTGTAAATGTCCAAATGCACAAATTCTGCTAAAGCTGTTTTACCAATCACGGCAGTGTCGCCACGTCCAATTTCAACTTCAATTTCTTCTTCAGGAACAACAATAGTTTTCTTCTTTTTTTTCTTGAGGGACTTCGACTTTTTTGCCGTTGAAGATACTTTAGGATTGGAAGCTTTGGTTTGGGCACAGGCAACTGTCCCCCAAAAAACAAATACAGCAAACCATATGCATTTTAAATAATTTTTAGCCATCGGTACAAATTAACGAAGGTAAAAATACGCTTAATCTATTAAAATTGCCAATTTTTCAGCTGCAATTGCCGAAAGAGCAACCCCCATTCCACCCATTCTTACACAACAATGAAGATGTGGTTGCAGGGTTTCAATGATTGGGGTACGATTTGCAGACATTCCCATAGTGCCTGCCCACTGGTATTCTATCTCCGGTTTTATACCTGGAACTACAATATTTTCGAGCGTATGAAGCAAATGATCTACAATGAACGGAGTATTAGATTGATCCATAGTATTTTCACCATCAAAATCTAAATTTCGAGCGCCCCCTATCAAAATTCGGGTTCCTAAACTTCTAAAATAAATGTATCCTTTATCGTAATGAAATATACCCCTAAACGGTAAACTTGGAATTGATTTTGTAACGATGACTTGTCCACGTGCCGGTTGAACATCTAGCATTGGAAGTAATTTCTGAGTGAATCCATTGGTACAGATTACCAATTCATTGGCTGTAAAAGTAACCTCTGAATTTGCAAAGCTTAATTTCCATTTTTCAGAGTTTAATTGCTCAAAATTTGTAAGTTGAAAACCAGAAAAAATTTCAATATTCAAAGAAAGTGCATGTTTCCGCACAGTTTCATATAACAGATGAGTTTGAATGGCTCCTTCCGGCGGTGAAAAAATGGTTTTTTCGAGAACATTCATTCCTAATGAGACAGAATTTTTAAGTTGAAAAGCAATTTGATGGTGAACCGAATGAAGTTGTTGGTTAATTTCATCTATATGCTCCGAAATATTGTCAAAAACTGATTGTTCATGTTTTTGAAAAATTTCATATCCGCCTGAATTTTCATATCCAATTTGGACTTCGCCGTAATTTTCTTTGAGTTTCAGAAATCCTTTATAACGATTTTCATAAAGTGATAAAGCCGCATCAATTCCAATGTTTTGGGCATCATCAAGAATTTCTCCCATGCTGCCAAAACATGCAAAACCTGCGTTGCGCAAGCTGGCTGGACTGCCCATTGTGGCGGCCTCTACGATCCAAACTTTGCGGTGTGAAAACTTCTTTTTCAACTGGATGGCAGATTGCAATCCAACCAATCCGGCTCCAACAACTACGATATCGGCTTTATCCGCCCATTTTTGTTCCCAAAAACTGACAGGTACGCCCATTAAGCATTCATTTTATTGCCAATGGCATTATCGTAAATATAAGCAATTTCAGCAACATTTGCAAATACTTCTCCATTGATGCCAATTTCACCGTTAGTTACTGTTCCTATGTGCGTTGAAGAAATACCAAATTTTGAAGCAAGGCTTTTCAATTCTTCGAGTTTATTTTGAGGGACAGAAACCACTACACGAGATTGAGACTCTCCAAATAACCAGGCATCGTTTCTAAATCTTTGATCGGTGCAAATATCGAATCCCAATTGACCACTCATTGCACTTTCTAAACATGTAATGAATAATCCTCCTTCACTTACATCATGAACACTTGCTGCCAATTGATTGTGCGACAGTTGCTCTAAAAACTGATGTAAGTTAAATTCTTCATTTAAGTTGAAAGTAGGGCAGTTCGACAATGCCACACCTTTAATTTTAGCAAGATATTGAGATGAACCGAGATCGTTGTGAGCCTCACCAATCAAAACAATTGCATCACCTTCATTTTTAAAATTAAGGCTCATGCGATGTTCTGGTTTTTCTATGATTCCCACCATACCAATAGTTGGAGTTGGATAAACGGCTTGACCTGAAGTACTTTGATTATAAAAACTCACGTTTCCACCGGTAACCGGAGTATCGAATTTACGACAAGCTTCGCCCATACCTTCAATTGCGGATTTAAATTGGAAATAAACCTCTTCATTGTAAGGATTTCCAAAGTTCAAGCAATTTGTAATTGCTGTAGGAACACCACCTGTACAACGGATATTACGGGCAGCTTCAGCAACAGCAATTTGAGTTCCAATATTTGGATTTGCGTGAACAAAACGGCTGTTACAATCAACGGTCAATGCCAAACTTTTGTTTGTGCCTTTCACTTTTACAACAGATGCATCTGATGGCAAGTTGGTAGACTGATTTACGGTACCAACCATACTATCATACTGTTCATATATCCATTTTTTACTGGCAATATTAGGCTCTGCAGCCAGTTTAAGGGCCATTGATTTAGCCTCATCAATTGTTAAATCCTGAATTTGATTGATGTCAAATTTTTCAATTTCTTCAAAATACGATGGGGTTTTCCAAGTACGTTTATATACTGGCGCTCCTCCACCTAAAACTAAAGATTCTGCTGGGATATCTGCTTCCAATTCACCATTCATGAAATAGCGAACGTGTTTGGTATCTGTTACCATCCCAATTTGAGCGAATGTTAAATCCCATTTTTCAAAAATAGCTTCAATTTCTTTTTCTCTTCCCTTCTCTACAATCACCAACATTCTTTCTTGGCTTTCAGAGAGAAGCAATTCCCAACCTTTCATTCCTGCTTGACGCATCGGAACTTTGTCTAAATGAATGTCCATACCCACATCGGTTTTGGCACTCATTTCACTGGTACTGCAAGTAATACCCGCAGCTCCCATGTCTTGCATTCCAACAACGGCATTGGTTTGGATAATTTCCATTGAAGCTTCAAGAATCAATTTTTCCCAGAATGGATCACCAACTTGAACTGATGGCAAATCATTGATGCTATCGTCGCTCATGTCCTTAGATGCAAAAGCAGCACCGTGGATACCGTCTTTACCGGTAGCTGATCCGAAAATATAGACAGGATTTCCGGCAGGGCCTGCTCCGGCTGAGATGCTTTTACCGACTTCAACAATACCAACACTCATGGCATTTACCAAGTTGTTTTGTTCGTAGCAATCGTCGAAATAAACTTCACCACCAACTGTTGGAATACCAAATGCATTCCCATAGTCGCCAATTCCTTTCACAACACCTCTCACCAACCATTTTGTTCGGTCGGTATCGATGTTTCCAAATCTCAAGGAATTGAGTTGTGCAATTGGGCGTGCACCCATTGAAAAAATATCTCTGTTAATACCCCCAACGCCAGTAGCTGCACCTTGATAAGGTTCTATTGCTGAGGGATGATTGTGACTTTCAATTTTAAAACAACAAGCCAAACCATCGCCAATATCAACCAAACCCGCGTTTTCTTCGCCAGCTTCAGCCAACATTTTAGTACCACTCTTTGGTAAAGTTTTCAACCAAACAATGGAGTTTTTGTAACTACAATGTTCACTCCACATCACCGAATAAATCGACAACTCTGTGAAGTTTGGTTCACGGCCAAGAATTTCGCAAATTTTGTGAAACTCTTCTTCCAACAAGCCTAATTGTTTTGCTTGATCTATTAGCGATACACTGTTCTGTTGCATTGCTGCAAAAGTAGTGATGAAAAAGAGTTATTTTAAAAAAATTATGGACAGGTTTTACCCAATTTATCTCATCAGATAAATATTGCCATTGATGGTATTTCTTCTTACCCTATCTCCAACTTTTTGTTCGTATCGGTAAATGAATGTATAGAATCCTTCAGGACAAAGATCACCTTTGTAGAATCCAGGCCATTTGAATGACTGTGCATCTGCATTATCGAATATTTTCTCTCCCCAACGGTTATATATATGAAACAATGTTGGTGTGATTCCACGTCCAATGATTTCAAAGGTATCGTTTCTACCGTCGAAGTTTGGAGTAAATGCATCTGGAATAAATACATCGCAAAATCCATCAGCCAAAGTTACAACTACTTGGTCGGTAGCAGTTCCACAAGCATTGGTAACATTCACTGTATAAGTGCCTGAACTCGCCACATAAATTGTATTACCCACAGTGCCATTGCTCCAGGTAGTTGTTGCACCCGGCCACGACGCAGTTAATTGTAACAAAGAACCCTTACAAATTAATGTGTCATTGGGTAATGTCACTTGTGGGGTAAGTCCTTCTTTGATAAAGATTGTGTCTCTCCATTTACACCCGTTGTTGTTCACTTCAGCCCAATATGTACCGGCAACTGCAATGGTCCTAGGGTTGGCAGAGGATCCATCTTCCCAAACCATCGTACCTGGCGCAACAACAATCAAATCGGCTGTTGAACCATCGCAGACTACAGTATCTTTGCCCAAGCTAAACTTAGGCAATGCGCTGATTTTAATTGGTGTGATTAAGGAGTCAGGACAGAAACTGTCTTTGATGAGATATTTTATAAAATGATTTCCTGCTTTTCCTGGTGAATAGGTGGTTCCATTGAAACTTCCACTTGAGGCAGAAAAAACACCTCCCGACAATGTAGGATTCAATAAAATTGGAGGCCCGTTTTCGCAAACCACTGCGGGTACACCAGTGAATGTGGCGTTATTATTTCCTTTCACATATACCATAATGGTATCTCGGCTTTTACATCCTTCAGGACTCTGGGCTTCATGAATGATTGGATAATTCCCAGCTGCTGTATATTTATGCGAAATAGATTTATTCGCAGAAGTTGTTCCATCACCTAGATCCCAAAAAAAGCTCGATAAACCGGGATATTTATTATCAAAAACGAATGAATTTGTAGCAAAGCATTGAATTGAATCGTTTATGTAAATTCCACTTGAAGGATCTGGAATCACTCTCACCCAAAGAGAAGCCGTATCGGTACAACCAGTTCTTACATTGTCGTAATACGTTTCAGCTTTATACTGAATTTGGTAAACTCCTGCATTGTCAAAGGTTTTTGTAGGAGAAGGTATGGTTGCAGAATCAGAAGGCGTGAAATACCACGTTCTTGTGTAAGCACAACGTGGAATGTTCGCCAATGTGGTATTATCAGCAAATTTAAACTGATTTCCAATCAAACATTGACTAAGCTTATTGTTTTTTTCAATTGGTTTACTCACTGGCCTAGGAATGATAAAAACAGCTTTGGTTGTTGTGTAGTTATCTGTACATCCTAAAGCAGGAGAGGCAATAATGGTTACCAAGAAGTTCCCCCCTTTGTTGTAAGTATGGGTCACATTGGTTCCGGTGCCAGAAGTTGCATCTTGGAAAAGCCAAGTGTAGGAAATACCTGAAAAAGTAGCACTTGATTTATTTGTAAACGTAACCAAATTTGTTTTATCGCAACTATCGGTGTAATTAAAATCAAAATCGAGGATAAGATTTTGGGTTTTGAATGATGTTGTTGCATATGAAGAAGTGAGATAGTTAGGAATTGCTGCCCCGTCATGTTCGAAAACAGCCACATAATATGTGGTATTGGGCTTTAGCCCTGTTAACGTAAAGTTATTGTTGATGTTGTTCCAACAAGCAAAGTTTCCAGAACCAATGTCGTCACCAGCCATAAAATTAGCAAATGCGGTGTAAGATGTTCCATCGGTGGGCGTCGCAGAAACCGCTGCGGCCTCTTTTACAACAACCAATCTCCAACCACCATTTCCACTGGTCCAGCTAATTACTGCTTTATTACATTGAATGGTCCCTACAGCCAAATTACTCGGTGCGATTGTTGGTTCAGCTCCAAACAACACATTCAAACCAATCAAATTCAAAACAACAAATAGTAATTTTCTCATCATTCTAACACAAAGATAACAATTAATAGACAAAATTGTTGACTAATTCGAAGCCTACAATTCCGGTAATTGAATATCTTCTGGCGGAATCACCACTTTATTCATCAATTTTAAAAGCACCTGCACCAAAGTAATCACGTCTTTGTTGCAATATACTGCAATTCGCTCAATGTCTTTATCCCGGTAATATACATCAGCTACCATACTGCCGTCGATATCATCTTTGGGCGTTGGTATATCAAACAAATGTGCTAATAAATTGAGGGACACAAAACTCTTAAAATCCCCAAATTTCCATAGTTCCATGGTATCAAGGTTGTTAATTTCCCATGGTTTCTTGCCGGCATTATCGAGTAGAAAAGGAATTTTAATGCCATGAACGAGCATCCGTCTTGCAATGTATGGAAAATCAAATTCTTTTCCATTGTGAGCGCAAAGTCGATGACGATCGGTTCCAAAATGAGCATTTAAAAGATGGGCAAAATCTTCAAGAATTTTCTTCTCATCATCCCCAAAAAATGACTTTAATCTGAGTTTTGGCTGCGACGGATGTCCAGTGATGATACCAACACCGATGCAAACAATTTTACCAAACTCGGCATAAATGGCTGCTCTGTCGTACAAATCAGAGGGAGTTATATCATCTTTGGTCAAAGATTTAGATTTCTTTTCCCATAATTTCTGCCATGAAACATCCATGTTTGCATAACTTGAATGCATCGGAACTGTTTCAATGTCCAAAAATAAAATTTTACTTAAATCGAGTTGCGACAAATACTGCATAAATACTTTGTGTACAATATTTTTCAAATCTACAGAATGAGGATAACTTTCTTTTTCTTTTCTTCACATTTTTGTGAATTTCGCAAATATTTTATGGTAGAAAAATCAACCAAAAGAAAGAAGCCGAGCGCATTACCGAGCATATTAAGTTTGGCAGCAGTGATGTTTATTCTTGGTCTGCTGGGAATAACCGTGATGGGCTTCAAAGGATTAGGCGATTTTGTAATTGAAAACACGAGCATCGATGTGTATTTCAATGATTCACTAAGTGAGGCACAAGTTGCTGATTATCAAAATAAAATAAACTCAAAATCATGGGTCAAGAAAACCAGATTCGTATCCAAAGAACAAGGGATGAAAGAAATGGGCGACAGATACGATCCAGATTTTATGAATTACGTAGAGACTGTAACTTTACCTCTCAGCATCGAGATTTACCCCAAAGCCGAATTTGCGAATCCAAAGTTTCAGGATCAAGTGGTTCGGGAGTTAAAAAAAGATAAAAATGTGGATGATGTAGTATTCCAAAGAAATTGGATTGAAACAATTTCTCAAAACATTCACAAAACAGAAATTGTTTTTGTGATTCTTGCGGCACTATTTACCGTGATATCAATCATCTTGATTCAAAGTGCTGTGAGGCTGGGGATTTTTGCCAACAGGCATACCATCAAAAGTATGCAGTTTGTTGGTGCTACAAATGCATTCATCATTAAACCCATTGTATTTACTTTCATCAAATACGCCTTGATCGCGATTCCCATATCCTTCTCATTATTATACGTCATTGTTTGGCAAGTTCCATCATTGGCAGGAAATTCTGAATTTTCAACCATGATGTTAGAGTTTACGAATCACATTAATTTGCAAAATTTATATATAATTTCGGTTTCTATTGCTATATTTGGAGTGCTACTTGCTGCTTCATGTAGTTGGTTTAGCACAAGAAAATTTCTAAGAACAAAAATTGAAAATCTATACTAATGAGCACACAAAAAAATAAAACAAACCAACCTTCATCTGAAAATCATGAAGGCATGATTTTTACAAAGCAAAATTACGTATTAACAGCTGCTGCTGTGTTGGTGATTGTCATTGGTTTCTTCATGATGGCAGGTAAAGATGGAAATATTTACGATTTTAGAAGAACAACCCTCGCTCCAATTGTGGTAATTGCTGGATTTATTCTCGGAATTTTTGCCATTTTCTACAAGAAAAAATAAATGACTTGGCTTGAAAATGCCATTCTCGCCGTTGTTGAAGGAATTACTGAATATTTACCGGTAAGCTCAACCGGACATCTGATGATGTTCAAAGAATGGCTTAAACTTTCGGGTGATCAGCTCGACACCTACATGATTTCTATACAATTTGGGGCAATTTTTTCTGTTGTTGTTCTCTATTGGAATCGTTTTTTTACCAAAAATTGGTTTTCTTTTTATTCCAAATTACTGGTTGGATTTATTCCCGCAGCCATTTTGGGATATTTATTCGATGACCTTCTCGAATCTCTGTTACAAACGCCCGTAATTGTCGGAATTATGCTCATTGGGGTGGGAATATTTCTCGTTTTCATGGATCGAATCCTAACCCCTGGAAACAAAGAAGTTGACGATGTTACATACAAAGATGCTGCCATTATTGGACTTATTCAAACCATTGCCATGATACCAGGGACGAGCAGAAGTGCCGCTACCATTGCTGGCGGTCTTGGGTGTAAATTGTCAAAAAGCGCTGCAACTGAATTTTCATTCTTCCTCGCTATCCCAACCTTGTCTGCTGCTGCTGCCTACAAAGTACTCAAAAACTGGGATCAACTCAGCGCTTCAAATATCTCAGACATTGCCATTGGCAATGTCATCAGTTTTGTTACTGCTGCAATCGCTGTCAAATTCTTTATCGGAATTGTAAAATCCAAAGGTTTCGCCTTTTTCGGTTACTACAGAATTTTAATCGGCACAATTTTCCTCCTCAGCTTATATTTGTAAAGATGAATGGTTGGAAATCCATTTTTATAGGTTTCTTATTGGTAACTACTGGTCTAAGTTATGCTCAAACACCGTCCAAAGTTTCAATAGCTCGTTTAAAATACAATGGCGGTGGTGATTGGTATAGCAGCAAAACTGCGTTAAAAAATCTGATTAAGTTTTGCAATTTTCGCATCAAAACCAATATTAAAGAAGATGAATCTATCGTTGAAATTGGCTCTGAGCAAATTTTCAATTATCCTTTTTTGTTTTTGACGGGACATGGAAACGTTATTTTTAATGAATCCGAAGCCAAAAATTTACGGAGTTATCTTATTTCAGGTGGTTTTTTACACATCTGCGATAACTATGGGATGGATCTTTATATCCGTCGTGAAATGAAAAAAGTCTTTCCTGAACTTGAATTTAAACCCGTGCCATTCAATCACCCTGTTTATCATCAACAATTTCAATTTAACAATGGTTTGCCTAAAGTACACGAACACGATGGTAAAGCTCCAATTGGCTACGGATTGTTTTATGACGGTAAATTAATTTGCTTCTATGATTATGAATGTGATTTAGGCAATGGATGGGAAGATCCCGAACTGTATAATGATCCTCCTGAAATAAGAGAAAAGGCACTGCAAATGGGTGCCAACTTAATTCAATTTGCATTTACTTTTCAAGAATAATGAAACCTGTAGGATTTCCAATTTTTAGTTCAGAAAATAAAAAACTCACAGATAAGCAAACCATATTATCGGAACCAATACCGTCTATCGATTTGTTAGAAAGGGCTTGCTATCAACTGGCAAAGAAGATAGTTTCACTTGTTTCCAAAAATTCAACAATTCACTTTGTTTGCGGACAAGGAAACAATGGAGCCGATGGTTTGTGCTTGGCTCGCATCCTGTCGTTTATCGGTTTTCAAACAAAAGTAACCATTATCGGCACTTTTAAGAAACCATCAGTTGAATATCTATTACAACTTCAATTGCTCAATTCTTCTCTAGTTTCAATTCTATTTTTAAATACAAACGAAAATCCTCATTTTGAAGCTCATGAAGTGATTATAGACGCTATTCTTGGCTCAGGATTGAATCAGAAAGTTTCAGATGAAATGAATTCCATCGTGCAATCAATCAATGAGTCAGGAAACACGATTATCAGCATCGATAACCCAACGGGCTTAGGTACTTGGGATCATTATGAGGGAAGTTATGTTCAAGCAAATTATACATTATGTGTTGGAGCCATTTCACCTTCGCTTATGAATCGGCAGTACAAACAAATAATCATTCCAACTGACATTGGATTGGACTTATCAACTGCACACCCATTGGCGTGGTTCCTTACAAAAGAAATGAGCCAACATTTTATCGAAACCATTGTCCCTCAAAAAGATAAACATCACCATAAGGGCAGTAAAGGACATACATTGCTCATTGGGGGGAATAAAAACATGCATGGAGCAATTGCTTTGACTGCGCAAATGGCGAGCAAAATAGGCACTGGAAACGTCACCGTTTTTAGCCATCCCGATACGTTACATTATCTGTCGCATTACCCTGAAATTCAATTCTATGGTATTGAAATAAACGGAAAAGCGACTGATCATTTTGATTTTGAGGGATATCGTTCGATTGGCATTGGTCCAGGCTTAGCGAACAATGCAGCCACAACGGCTTTTTTAAGTTTTTTATTAGGCAAAAGAAACTTGCCACCAATGGTCATTGATGCCGATGCCTTAAATATCATCTCTAAAAACCGCAATTTATTGGCTAAAATACCGTTGAATAGTGTTTTCACACCCCACCCAAAAGAGCTCGAGCGAATGTTTGGAAAATTCGAAACTGAAAATGAAAAATGGAAAATCCTGTCTGAATTTGCCCGAAAAAGTGGCATTCATGTTTTGGCCAAAGATACTTACTCCATTTTATTTTGTAATGATGGGGATATTTTCGTTTCAGGAACAGGGACTGAAAAACTTGCAAAAGGTGGCAGTGGCGATAAATTAACAGGTATTATAGCTGGATATATGGCACAAGGCATTAAAACAAAACATGCCGCAATTTGCGGCATGTTTTTATTGAATGAGTTAGCTTAAAATTCTTTATTTTAATTCTTTCACCCACATATTAGGAACGGTAGATTCGTAATAAAACAATCCTTTGTTCGCATCTTTTTCAGTGAAATAATATTTCATGTAAACGTAATAACTCTTTGATTTAGGATCAAAGAATTTATACGCAATTACATCTTTCATATAAAGTTCTTTAATTTGACGATTGGCTTTGTCTTCGTTGCTGTGTAAACCAGCAACCAAATAGAAACCAAGTGCAGGTTTAACTTTTTCAATTGCGGGTAATTTTATTCCTGTTGTATCGTTACCAAGTCCGAAATCTTCCATGTCTTTCAAAGATGTTGCTGTCACCTCTTTTTTCTTACGAGAAGCATTTTCATCTTTAATTTCAGTTTCATCTTCGTCGGAAGATTTTTTACGCGAATTTCCATCATCATCGCCAGAAACTGCGCCACCACCAAGAGCACCAAAACCAATGGTTGCTCTGAATTCGTGAATTGGTCCCAATAATCCTCTTTGTTCACCATCTGGAACCGTATAAGAATAGGAAACAGAAATCTCATCTTGAGGCTTAAATCCAATATTTCCACCGAATTGCCATAAGTTATTTTCGCCTATTCCAACCCAAACTTTATCTTGATACCAAAAACTCAAATTAGCTTGAAAATAGGTGTAATCCCAATTGTACATGGTTAAGTTAATAGAGGGTCTCAAAGTTATATCGTTTCCTAGATCCCCAATGTAACCAGCCAATAAACTGGCTTGTGTTTGCAAATCGTAACCCGCTTTGTAATTATAATAGGTGTAATCGAAGTGTGGCTTGGGTAAACGAGAAGCCGAGAATCCAGCAAACCAGCGTTCAGCTTTCGCAAAAATAGACGCTCTTAAATCCGCTCTAATTACGGGAGCGCTGTACATAATTGCATTGATAATCGGATCATTTTCATGAATATAAACAGCCTTTGTGGCGTCGAAATTTTGCGACAAAACTCCTCCGCTTACACCTAAACTTAGAGTGGTATTCCCCAGTCCTAAAGAATAAGCATAAGTTGCATATGCGTTATGAACTTCTGAAAAGCCTATATTTTCCTTCATATACAGCAAGCCAAATGCCGTATTTTTATTTTTCACTGGCATCGAAACATTGAACAATGTATGTTGAGGCGATCCCGGTGTTTCGCTAAATATTTTATTATAATACAACGAGATACTCCCCTTCTCATCGGTTCCTATGGCCGCTGGAATGGATATAGATGGATCCATATAGAATTGTTCTATTCTAGCTCCCATCTGTGCGTTAAGCTTAAATACACTCGCAAATAAGCTGTAAATAATGATGATTTTTTTCATAAATTATCGGATAATTTGTATGTATCCTCTATACACATCTGAAGTTTGTCTATTTTTCATGTAATAAAAATATACCCCGTTAGGAAGTACTTTCCCATCTGAGTCTACCCCATTCCAATCATTCATATAATTGGTAGATTCATAAACTCTCTTTCCTTGACGATCACTGATTATAATGTCGAATAAGAAAATATCTGGAATCTCAATTAAATCCCAATACTCGTTGAATTTATCTCCATTTGGAGTAATTAAATTAGGAATTTTAACCAATGGAGGATCAATCACGTTTATGTGAATTGAATCCAAATCTTTACACCCATTTGAATCTGTTGCTTCAACAAATAAGGTAATTGAATCCGTTAACTGAATCGTTTTTGTTCCAACTGCCGTTGAGTCTAAAACAAATTTACTTGGATACCAACGGAAATCTTTTAACGCATTTGAAACGTAAATTTCAGCTCGTCTTCCTCTGAAAATTGCTGTGTCATTGTGCGCTTTGATCATTGCTGGTGGATATGCATATACTTGAACGCTATCCATTACAGGACAATTTCCTTTATTGTAGACAACAAATTTATAGTTTCCAGTTTTGCTGAACGGTTTTGCCCATATGCTGTCATTATCTGCAAGCCAGACAATAGAATCTCCTCCAGATACTGTAAACGTTGCAGAATCTCCTTTACATAACGGCATACTGCCTGATAATATCCAATTTACAACAGGCTTATCGATCAATGTATTCACCGTTTTGAACATGGTATCGGAACAACCATTGTTGGTTTCAACAATCAGTGAAGCATTGAATGGACCTGAATTGGTATAATAAGTTTTCTTCGCAATTGATCCAGTATCAAAAGTTCCATTACCAAAATCCCAATAGCGATTTGTAATGGTTGTTAAAGATTTTGAGAAAGTATCTGTGAATTGAACTGAGTCGGGCACACACAAACCATCAAAACCAAATCCAGCTCTAGGAGAGGCTACAACCACATATTGATGGGTAAGACTATCCGCACAACCATGTATGTTGGAAACATATAATTTTTGAGTGTATATTCCCGTTGTATCGTAAGAATGATAATTATCAACTATTGGTGATTGAACAAGGGTGTCTCCCCAATGAAAACGAGTATCTTGAACGGTATCATTAGGATCAATTCCATAATTCATATTCATGGTGAATTTATTCCACTTCTGACATTGGATTGAGTCGTTTGGAACAGCTAAAACATCCAATCCAAAACTTGGAATTGGTTTATAGAAAACTTGGAAAACCCCAGAAGTAGAATCTTGACAACCCGCTTTTGAAGTTCCAATTAAAGTTGCTTTATGAACACCTGGCTGCGAAAACAATACGGTTTCAGCGGTGTCTGTTCTAAAAATTGAGTCATCAAATCTCCAATTCCAGAACATACTATCCTGACGTGGGTATTTATCAATGAGTCTTCTAAACTTAGTTACATCTCCAAAACAAGCTTCCTTAACAGCATATTTAGGTGTTGGTTTCGGGTGAACCCTAAACCAAACAGCTTGCGTATCAATGCACATATTCATCGACTGTACTTCCAAAATCATTTTGTACAATCCAACCTTAGCATAAGTGTGTGATGTGTTTGGAAAAGACGAATCTTGAGGAGATCCATCTCCGTATTTCCAAATGTAGAATTGAACCGCTTCAGGCGAAGCAACACTCGAATTATTCAAAGTGTTTGTAACTTCACCAATACATGTTTTTGTAACCGTAAATTGTGCATCTGGTTTTGCAAAAAGATTGACAATCTTTGTTGTAGAGTCCTTACAATCAGCATCCGATGTCACTACCAATTTTATCATCCTAGCTCCAGGAGTGGCGAACTTGTGTAATACAGTTTTGTTCAATGCCGGTGCTGCTCCATTTATTTTTGTTCCATCTCCTAAATCCCACTTCCAACTTTGCATTTTATCTGGAACAGGTTCAGCCGTTGTATTTGAAATGGCAATTGACTTATTCACATCCCAACATTGATCAATTGCATCTATCGAAACGGTAGGTTTTGCCCTCAAAATAAAGTTAAAGCTATCTTTTGCGGTGCAACCAAATGAAGTTGTTCGAGTTAAATAAATTTTGTAAGCACCAGCGGTTGGAAATTTATAATGAATTCGGATAGAATCACGATAGCCCAAATAAGGTGCACTGCCCCCCCTACTATAAGAAGGCGTAGTTGGAGTGATGGTCCAAATTTTCTTTGAAATGACCTCTCCAGTTGGTGGATTATATGTATCCGTGATTCTAGTTGTTTGCCCTTGGCAAACAAATTCTTTTGTAATCGGCAATAAATCAGCACTTTGAGTGAAAATATTCGAAGCTAATGGAACGCGCGGCGTATTTCCAATTGTTACAATGTTATATGCTTTATCGATATGGGTTGCATTTTCAGTTTGCAAGGATACAATATAGGTATAACTTGCAGGTGTTCCTGGCACAGTTCTCGCAAAAATGTGCCAAGTACTTGCACCATATTTTACAGGTGAGCCATCCCCAAAATCCCAAGTATATGTTGAAATAAGCGAGCTATTAGATCGTGAAATGCTGTAGAAGAAGACTGTATCACCTTCACAACCTCCAACCACTTTATAACCAGCAAATGATTCTGAACTCCCCAATGTATTTAGTCCACCAAAATATGCAGGCGAAGCAGAACCCAATTTGTTTCCTAAAATATAATAACCCGGTAAATTCGTCATAGAAGTCGACGAAATCGTTCCTAATCTTGCAGCGGTACCGCCACTCGTGTTGATTGTCCAAGCCGATGAACCATTTGAGGTCAAAAGTTGTAAGTTTGGCGCATCATATACATAATCATCATTGGTTACAGTATCGTAGCTAAACTTCATCACAAAATTGTTTGCAACAGAATTACTGGCTGTGGTATTTAAATAATAGTGGTGAACCGTTGAAATATTACGGGTTGTAGCAGGTAAAGAGACCGTAAATGATGGTCCCCCGGCCAAAACTTTTGCAAAATAATATTCAGGAGTAGCGCCGCTTTTAGAGAAACTTACTGCAGTAATTGGTCTGTAATCAGCACCCGAACCAACAGCCCAAGTCATGGCATTATTCGCCGTTTGCCCGATCCAAAATCCGCCGTCTACAAAACTATTTTTATTTCCGCCAACAATTTTACAGCCAGGCATCAATTTTAAATCAGCGGTGGCAGTTCCCACAATTTTTATCAACCCGGTTGATAAATCTAAAGAATCTGAAATAAACAATTCTCCGTTACTCGTAGTCGCAGAAATTGAAATATTTGCTGCTGCTGTTTTCATCCTCAGCGATTTAATAGTGACTGAAGCGCCATCTATGTCGAAAGTTACACTTTTGGATGTGGTTACCGCCAAATTATACGTACCAGATGCAATCACAATAACATCTCCAGCACTTGCCGTATTCATTGCGTATTGTATGGTTAAAAAAGGAGCTCCACTCGTGGTTCCTGCATTGGCGTTGCTACCAGATGGACTCACGTAGTAAGTGGCACCAAATAGATTTTGCCCTAAAATAAAAAAGACAAACGCGAGGAACGTATGTCTTATATTTTTTGATTTTGATTTTATTGATTCAATCATTCGTTTGGGTTTAATATTGATAGACGATTTTTGCTGACCGTCTGTATTTCAATTTGAAAAAGATGATTTTTCCGTGACAGTTTTAGAACGGCAAATCGTCGGCATCACTGCTTCCAGAAACGAATGGATCTGCTACATCACCCGATGTAAATGGATCCTGTAAAGGAGCCGATGTGTTAGACATTGGCTGCCCCATAGGAGCACCAGCACCATTAGCACCTGGTCTTTCAACCTTCCACGCACGAACATCTGTGTACCAACGGCCTTGATATTCACGACTTTCGATATCAATTCCAATATTGATGAATTCGCCTTCTTTGATATCAAATTGTGAAATTTTAGCACCCCACAAATTAAAACATACTTTCTTAGGGTAAGTTCCTTGTATTTCAATCACATAGTCTTGCTTTTCCCAAGTTCCATTTTTACCATTTCCCGTTTGTTTTGGTAAAATTTGTATCACTTTTCCAGAAATATCCATCCAACAAAGATAAGAAATCAGCATCAAATTTAAAAATTTTATTGCTGCCCACCTTGACTCTCGCCGTCCTTTAAATCGTCATTCTTCAATTTTCGTTCTACAGGCTTAATCTTTTCACTTTCAATAGATCCAAAGGAATAATCAAAATTGATCCTAAATCCCCACATGTTGGTTCTCCTAACCTCAAAAAAATTAAAATCCAAACCTTTATTCTCTGTTTTGTAATCTACCTGCCAAGCCAGCGGATTATCAATGCCCAAACCAATTCCTCCCTTGTCTTTATTGAACCTTTTTTTAATTCCAATCATGTGAAAAAACCAATTTGCGGTATATCCTTGTAAAGAATATGAAGGCGCATTGAATCTTGAAAACAATTCAATCATCCAATTTTTCCCAAAGCTCAATGATCCACGAATGCCCGCTGAATATACAATACCTTGAGTTTTCAAACCTGCAATTAATCCTGTATCAACAGTGCTGCTGATATCTACAATACCCAAGCCACCATTGCCAGAAATCATCCACTTTTTACCTTTTAAATTAACATTTATATCCAATCCACTGGTTATATTTCTTCCTATGTTGCCATATGTTGTTCTGTATACTTTATTTGCATCTACCAATCTGTAAGTTTCAATTGCATCATTCAATATTTTGTGGTAAATATTCAATCCAAATCCACCAAACTGGGTGTAATTGCCAACAGAAATTTCATAATTAGAACTAATTTCAGGCGCCAAATATGGATTCCCCGTGGTAAGATTCAAAGGATCACTGAAATTTGTGTAAGGATTTAAATAAAACAAACTTGGTCGTTGAATTCTCTGTGTGTAATTAAATTTTACAAATCCACCTTTTCCAAGTTTTCGTGAAACATTTACAAATGGGATAAAGTTAGCATAGGGCTTACCCGTGAAGCTGCTATCTGCTGGCTTTTCCATTCCGCCACCAAATGCAGTTGCTTCAAATCTTCCCCCAATTTTTAAACTGTAATTTTCATTCACCAGATAGTTGAACTGCACATATGCTGCACCTACATTTTGATAATAATTGAACCGATTATTTCTGTCGCTCATTGTTGAATACTCATTCATGGCATAATTAAATGTGTCAAAATGATAATCACTGTTCACAAGCCTCACAATTCCCTTAACCCCTGTTTCCAAACTCAATTTCTTTGAAATAGGTTCGGTGAAGTCCATCTGAGACGAAATCTCAATATTTTCTCCAATGTTTAAACTTTTTTCATCCCGATAAATCACATTTTGTTGATTCAAACGTTGGCTCACATAATCTGAATGATCTACGTTTCTTGAAATCTGCGCCGACCAACCAAATTCTCTATCTTTTTTCTCAAATTTCCTACGATAGTCTATGTTCAAATCATAACCCAAATTGGTTGAAAATCGATCTGCATCTTGATTCCATAAAAAATTCAAAACACTGTCCTTCTTGCCAATTTCTGTGGTCCATTGATTCACAGTACTTCTCCAATTCGTATTCACAGAAGCAGATACGCTCAAGGCATTTTTTTTATCAAAAACATGATCCACACTCAATGTTAATTTCGGACCCCCACCCCAGTTGTTAAAGTCGGAAAACTGTTTCATTTGATTCCAAACACCTGAAACTTCATTTTCTCTATTTGTTGAACTCTCACCCCATGTTCGCCACATATGACCGCCAAGCATCAACGTGTAATTGGTTTTTCCCCTTTGGATCGACAAAGTTCCACCCAAATTTGCACTTCTGGTTCCCAATCCTGCCCTAATATTACCCGTATTTCCTTTTAGTTTTACATTTTTCATGATAATATTGATCACTCCACCAGAACCTTCAGCATCATACTTAGCCGAGGGATTTGTCATGACCTCTATTTTTTCTATGTCATCGGCAGACAGAGATTTCAGTGCATCCGCCAAATTTCCCGATAATAGGCCACTTGGCCTTCCATTGATGAGTACCCTCACATTCCGATTTCCCCTCATTGAAACATTACCATCCATGTCAACCTCCACCATCGGTACTTTTGCCATCATATCACTAGCCGATAAACCTCTGCTAGTCACATCCATGGCAGCATTATAAACCAATTTATCTCCCTGATTTTCGATCACATTACCTTGAACTTTAATTTCAACCGCTTCAATTTTTTGAGTTGAATCTCTCTTGACCACTTTCAATGAATCCTTTTGAGCCTTTAACCCAATATACAATCCAAACAAAATGCCTATTGCAATATACTTTTTCATTATTTTCCTATTTTGAACGAATGGCAATCACGGGATCTAAGTTCGACGCCGAAACTGCTGGCACCAATCCCGAAAATATGCCAACAAAAACAGATGTACCAATTCCTATAAGTGCATCTTCTGCACCTAATGTCAATGAAGCCCCTGCTCCCAATGATGAAGCCACTGCAGCATTCAACGCCCATAAAACAAGCCAGACCAAAAACATTCCAATCAATCCACCCGCCAAACACAACCAAATACTCTCAAACAAAAATTGAAGTTGTATGAACCATTTTTTTGCCCCCAAAGCTTTTTGTATACCGATTTCCTGTGTTCTCTCTTTCACCGAAACAAACATAATATTGGCCACCCCAAAGCATCCCACCAACATCGCAAAAGCGCCAATAATGAGACCAATTTTTTTGATTTGATCAAACAATCCTGAAATTGCATCGGTAATCATCGACATTTTGTTAACCGCAAAATCATCTTCAGCCCCCGGTTTAATTTTTCGGTAAGCTCTCATAATGCCTGATATTTCAACCTTCAAATCATCAAGCGACACTCCGTCGGAAGCCCTTAACATGATCTGAGCATCTTCACTTTTCTGATACGGAAAATACCCCAAAGCCCATTTCGCATTCACAAACACCACATTGTCGGCACTGTTGTTGATTAAACTTTCACCCTCCATTTCACAGACACCTACAATTGTGCACACTCCTGTTCCAATCCTTATTTTTTTTCCTATAGCCGACATTCCTGGATACAGTACTTGCGCCACTTGATGCCCAATAATCGCTACAGGTTTGGCGGTACTCGATTCTTCCAAACTAAAATATCGTCCGTCCTCAATATTAATTGATTGAATCTGATTGTATTCATGCGTTAAACACTTCACCGAAATGTTCTTCAGTGCCTGTTTTTCAGATTTTACATCAGCTTCCACATAGTACGCATATGCAACAGCTTTTACTTTATTGGGGGAAATTCGATCGACAATAAAATCCGCTTCTGCTGGCTTAGTAACGGGCCTTTTCAAATATCTCCACCACGGATAATTGCTACCAAAATCGTCCCACGGCCATTTTTGAACGAATAAAACATCTGATCCAAATTTCGAAAATTGGTTGTTTAAACTTTTCTCCAATGAATGAACCAAAGCATAAACTGAAATGATGCAGAAAATACCTATGGTAATGCCCAATACCGACAATAAGCTCCTCAGTTTATTTTGAACGATGGCAGAACCACTCATTCTAAAGGATTCAAACAAAGGAATTCGAACAGACATTTTTCAAAGATAACAGCGTAAAATTAGAATATATGTTATTTCAGATTAACTTTAGGTTTCTTTCGTTTGAATGTCTCAAATTCCCGACGATATAACATACCCGCTCCAAGTGTATTTCCCGAAACCCCATTTGTTAATCCATTATTAAGCAACAAATTACTACTTCTCGAAAATGCCTTCAACCGCCAATTTTCATCCGAAGTTTTATATTCCAAGTTAAAATTGATGGGTACAGCCATACTGTTCACCAAAACAGCCACCGTTGGGTCATAATTCAAATCCAATCTCAAACGGTCCGACAAAAACCACTCGCTATTCACAAAAAGCTTGGTATTGCTTGCTCCGGCAGAATTTCTCACATCATCAATGTTTACTTGAATTCGAGTTGGTATTCCATACTTTGAAAATAAATCATTCACAACAGAACTTGCAATCGTTGAAACACTATTTCCCGCAAAACCCGTTCCGCTAAAGTTACTGGCCGCCGATGCTCCGCTGCTCGAAAACGAAGGAGGTATAAAATTACCAAATAACAATAATGCCACCGCCTGTCTCATGGTTTCATCTTTGTCGGTTCTAATTCTTTGTATAACTGAATTTACTTCCGTAGCTGCCGTACCAGATGAGGCCGCCAGCTCCGGTGCCTGAATGTCAAAACCAATTTGCGGACTAAATAAATTTCCCTTCAAATTTAATATGCTTATAATCTTAGTTGCCGGATATGAATTTGAAGCGCTCGAAGAAGTAATCATCAATGTCGACGGTGAAATTTTCTTTTCAAATCGACCCATCAAGTCAACAGTTGCATCGAATGGGTCGCCATCCCAAACAATGCTACCCCCTTTATCTAATGAAATCTTCTTTAATAAATTAATTCCAGGCAATGAAAATGAATACTCCCCTTGCTCTACCATATAAGACCCAAACATGTAAAATTTACCATCAATGTCGTAGACCATTCTCAATTGTCCATTACCCCTACCTTTGATGATGTCTCCAAGTTTTTTATCTATGATAAACTGCACTTCCGCATCTGGAGTGGCAAAAATATTCATGGTAATTTTTCCTAAACTGCTCTCCTCTTTCTTAATAGCTTCCTTGCTTTGTATTTTACCTAAATGATTTCTAAAAATGATACTGCCATAGATTTTATTCTCATTAGCCGTTAAATATTGAATCGACAAAACCGAATTTTTACGAGGTTTCAAATTGATATCCATGTTGATTTTATCGATTGGACCATAAATTCTGCAATTCCCATCAGCCCATGCTGTACCGTAAAACAATGCATTTTCTTTTTCTGTGGTATTCAATACCTTGAAGTTTTTCAGGCTATCAAATTGAACATCGAGATAAAAGTTCGAAAAATCTTTATATGTAAATGCCATTTTCATCCACGCAAAATTCTTACGCGAATCATCAAATACTTTCATTGGACGAACCGAAAATAAACCCTTTTCAGTTACTTTTATATTGCCCGCAAAGGTGTACTCGGTTGCCAAATAGTCAACTTTTACCCGACCATTTTCTACAGACAAAAGTCCCTCCGCCTTAGGCTTTTCAGTTGTACCAAAAATATGAAAATTACCACGAACCGTACCTTCTTTAAAATCAAGGATTCCTTTTAAAAATGGATCTAATATTTTGAGGGATGTTTTTCTTGGAAATTCACCATACAAATCCATTTCCATTGCATCTGACTGCGTCAATTGAAGTCCGCCATTGATGGCCATTCCTTTTAATGGTCCCGTTCTAAATAAGCTCCTCATTTGCAATTGACCCACCCTGTCAGTTTCGGTCAGGCCAACATCCATATCCCCATATAAAAATCCATTGTATCGTAATTTATTCAATCCTACATCCCCTAAAAATTTGGGATTTTTGAGTACCGAACAAATTTTAACATCACCATTTCCTCTAAAATTCAAACTATCTAAGGCCCCTTTCGGGAAAAATGGCGTTAATACCGTAGGCGTAATGTTACTGAAATCAATTTCCAAGGTGTCTTGTTTTGAATCAGATATGTTTCCCTTTACCTCTAGATAATGTTCGTTATCTGATAAGTAGAAATTGGAAACCGTTGTTTTATTGGGTAAAAATTGAACAGTTGCAGTTTTTTCAAGAACCCAATTGTTTTGGTAAATTCTCAGCTGGGTTGTATTGAAATGAAAATCGGCCGCCTCTGCATAAATTTGACCAGAACCATTCAGCTTTAAACCATATTTGTTCTCAATTTCATGAATTTCTGTGTTGAGTATGTAACGATCATTTCCACATGCCCAGTACCCATAAACCTTATCGTAAATGGTTCTGTCAAATCTCGCTTTTTCTGTGGTAAATGTTATTTGAGTCGGCAAACCAACAGCCAAATCTTTACGAATTGAAATTTTCGTTTTCTCACCGTAAAAAAGTCCATACTCCAATGAAAACGGACCAATATCTGCTGAATATTGATTGTTTGACCCATGATAAAAACCTCTAAAAGAAACTGGACCCAATCGTAAACCTGGTGCAATCAAAGCATCTAACCAAACAGTTTGTAACAGAAACAAATCAAAATGGATAGAATCTTGAGAAATTTCTTTTGGCAATTCAAACCTGGCAGGCATCATCTCATGCATGACGTGCTCAAACCAAAGTCCAGTTTTTGCTAATTTCCAACGCCCTTTGATATCGCCATCTATCCAATTTCCAACAAATCTAACCTCCTCCAAATTGTCTCTCCGAATGTTCTGTATTGGCAGTACAAACTCCTCTGATTCTCTGTTGAAAACGCAATTTCTGAAGGTAATAGAACCCAAAATATCGTTAATATCATTCCCCCTCGTTTCTACTTCAACAACTCCCTTAAACGCAGTATGAACAGAATCAAAACCCAGCTTTTCAAAGTCCAAATTTTGAACTTTTGCCTCAATACGCGATTCTTGGTTCTTGAAAATATTTTGTCCCTCAAAATCTGCAGTAAACAAAGCCGATGGATCCTCAGAATTGAAAAACCCACTGATATTGCCCCTGTCGAGCATGCCATCAACAGAGGCCTTGATGAATTTACGCTTGTTTAAAGTATATGAAGAAGTTGAAATATCATATTCTACCTTGGCATTCTCATCAAATCCACTTCCCTTCACATACAATCCCATATTCGCTTTCCCTAAAAATGATGCCTCAGGAAGAAAATGTTGCCAATTCACTGAATCAATGTTCACATTTAACATGTATTCCATTGGAAATGAATCATTTGAAAAATCCAAATCCAAGAGTCCATTCATGTGTCCCATGTCCGTTTTAATGTCGCCTTCCCAACTTAATGAACCTAATGGCACATCCATATGCCCATTTAAATTCACCAATCCTAAACCAACCACCGTTTCGGGCAATTCCAACTCAGGAATGACTTCTTGCAGGTCGCTCATCGACAATACAGTTCTGTCAAATTCAAACTCATTCACCAATGATTCAACATCTGGCAGTCCTATCAGCCCATACTTTAAATTCAATCGAGTACCATTGGGTGTTGACGCCTGAAAATACTGCGCTCTCAACGACTTTAAAGGACCCCTTACCTCGGCATTCACATCAAATTGCAGCATGCGATTTGTTAACCATGGCGCAAACATCCTAAAATCATGCATGCACAATTTTGAATCATGCATCTTCAACACATAAATCACATCATCAAAGGGCTTGTCATATGGATGAAGTCCCTTATAAACCATCTCATATTTCGGACCAATAACCGAATTTGGCGTGCGTAATGTCATGTTATCAAGCAATAAATGTTTGTCATTGATCTCACAATCTGCCTTCAAATCAACCAATTCCAAACCACTTCTCTCCTGCGCTTTTAAACTTTTGATTTTAAAACGACTACCATTTTTCGAATCAATGGTATACACAGGAATATCAAAATCTATATTGCGAACCCACAAATAATTGTTGTTATATTCATGAGGGACATTTACAATTTTTCCATAATTGTAATCAAATTGCAAATATTCTGCTCTTCTCACTCGAATATTGCGAATATCAAATTCCCAAGGCTTGGAAACTTTACCTGTATCGCCAGAAAAATAATCGCCAATGAATTCAAAATTCATCTTTTTCTCAGCCTTGTATTGTCCAATGTGGATTATCAATTTGTTGATTTCAACTCCCCGAATGTCCATTTTCTGTTTCCGGTACGAAAAATGTGCAATCCTAAAATTGAAAGTTGAAGCAAAAAACAAGGTGTCTCCATGCCGATCTTCAATCAGAAAATCTTCAAAATGAAAATTTCTTAAAAAGTCAATCTCTACGGCTTTTATCGACACTTTAGCCTTCAATTCTTTTGATAGATAAGCAGTTACGTATTGAGCAATTTTAGTTTGAACATGTTTATTACGGGTCAATACCGCCACCACACTCGAAAAGAATACGAGTATCAATAGCAATCTGAGCAATATCTTCCGTAATTTTGAACCGCGTTTTTTCAACCAAACCAAAAATAAGTTTTAACATCAGCATTGAATCCACAGTGAATCATCCTTCCACTATATTGGGCATAGAAAGTAGTTGCGACGACACTGCAGCTGCTGTTATCCATAACGGAGAAATCTTGTCAAATATTACATCTACGCAAAAAGTACATGAAACTTATGGTGGAGTTGTTCCCGAATTGGCTTCGAGAGCGCACCAAAGTAACATCATTCCCGTGATAGATGTTGCCATAAAAACTGCCAATGTCGAACTTCAAAACCTCGATGCCATTGCTGTAACTCAAGGGCCCGGACTCATGGGCTCGCTCATGGTAGGTTTAAATACCGCTAAAGCGCTGTCCATGTCCCTCAATATCCCGCTTATCGGGGTAAACCACCTACAAGCTCATGTAGCCGCACTTTATATCGAACACCAAGTCAAATTCCCAATGTTGTGTTTGCTGGTTAGCGGTGGACATACCCAACTCATTTGGGTGACAGACCACATGGAAATGGAAATTATTGGATCTACCATTGATGATGCTGTTGGGGAAGCATTTGACAAAGCTGGAAAATTGCTGGGATTGGGATATCCGGGTGGTCCACAAATTTCAAAACTTGGCCAAAATGGCGACAAAAACACTTACCAATTCCCAGATAGTCAACTTCCCGATTACCAATTTAGTTTCTCTGGAATAAAAACTTCTTTGCTTTATTTCTTGAGGGATAAAGGCAAGATTGACGCGAATTTTGCAAAAAATAATCTGGAAAATATTTGCGCTTCTTACGAAAATGCCCTTGTTAACATGCTCACTAAAAGAGTCAAAAAGGCCATCAAAAATCTCAATCCTCAATCTATTGGTTTGGTGGGTGGAGTTTCTGCAAATTCAGTGCTCAGAAATGCAATGAAAGAACTCGGTAACAACTACAACATCGACTGCTATGTGCCAGATTTTCAATACTGTACCGACAATGCGGGGATGATTGCCAAGGCGGGTACTTTTTTGTTTGAAACCAAACAATTCATCAATGTGTCGGATTTGCCTTTTTCCAAAAGCAAACTTTCATAGAAACATCTCAACCGCGATTTCCTATATTTGTATGGTGACGATGATTCCAACACCTGAACTTTTATCGGCGGGCAATGAAAAAGCCATTGCTAGAGCAATCACATGGGTTGAGAACAATCACCCACAAGCAAATGACTTGCTGAAAAAACTATCAGGAAATTCAGCGGTCATAGGTATTACCGGGCCTCCAGGTGCAGGCAAAAGTTCACTCGTTAATGCACTCGCAAAATACTGGAGTTCTCAAAATTTAAAAATTGCCATCGTCGCGGTTGATCCATCCAGCGTTTTCAATTATGGTTCTCTTTTGGGAGATCGCTTGAGAATGCAGTCGTTGTTTTTAATGCCCAATATTTTCATTAGGAGCCTTTCATCACGAGGTTCTCTTGGCGGATTAAGTGGAAGTATCATTGAAGTGGTAGATGTGCTCAAACATGCCAATTACGACAAAATTATCATTGAAACCGTTGGTGTAGGACAAAGTGAAGTGGAAATTGCTGGATTGGCCGACACCACTATTGTGGTTTCAGTGCCTGAAAGTGGAGATGAAATCCAAACACTCAAAAGTGGCATCATGGAAATTGCGAATATTTTCGTGGTGAACAAAAGTGATCGAGAAGGTGCTGCGGCATTTGCAAGCCACCTACAAAAACTGGCACATATTCGTGCAACAGAAACATGGGAAACACCCGTAGTTTTAACAAATGCCATTTCTGAAACAGGAATCATTGAACTTTCCGAGGCAATTGAGAAGCATCGTACCTACAATCAAAGCAACGATCGTTTAAATGATTTATTCGCAGAAAAAGCTTATACCCTCATTCAAAAACATAAAATGCAGGGCATTCAGATATTGTCCCTCAGAAAAGAAATTGAAACTCTTAGAAACCAACAAGGATTTAATTTGTATGCCTTTGTTGAGTCTAAAATCAACGAAAATTAACGAATCACCTGCAGTTTTGTATTAGAACTTGCAGTTTTCAAAATGTAAATACCCGAACTTAGTCCCGATAAATCCAATAACATCTCAGGATTTTCGATTTTTCCTCGGAGAACAACCTCGCCAACAGAATTCATTACTCGGTAGTTTGTTCCTAACTCATTTACAAGCCATTGAACATTTAACAAGCGGCTAACGGGATTGGGATGTACTGCCAAATTTCCCTTTTGTAAAAGTTTCACATCCGAGGTAGGATCTACCATTGTTACCGCACATTCGTTTGAATAAGCTTCCCATTTTGAATCAAAGCTCACCATGGCTGTATTCGGTATCACTGTGTTTAAAGGAAGTTTTTCGTACAAATCAACCTGATATTCAACCCAACCAGAACTATTTTTCGGATTGGATTCAACTGTAGATAAATTGGCCGGGTCAAAATTTACAACCAAAATTCGTCCCTGCTGAATGCTGTAAGTGGCTTTGGTTGGATAAAACGATTTTAATAATATTTGTTGTAATGGCAATAAATCAGACAAAGTATCTACCATCACCGCTTTTGTAACAAAGCTACTGCCATTATTCTTGAAGTTCACAGTATATTTCCAGCTGGTGCTTTTGTAGTCGATTTTTTCTCCATTCGCTGATATTTTTTCAACAGCTGCAGCGCCATTTCCGCGTTTTCCAATCGATAAGCTAACAGTATCAAAATTATCAGCTTTGAATACATCATTTTGAGCAAATAACGATCCAGTTTTTACATGAATCGGATAAACTGAAGTTTCAGATGCATCCAGTGGCACTCTCAGACTCATTTCTATGTGCCTAGTTTCAAATGGCATCAAATCTACCAAAGAAAAAGTAGCCTCTGTGCCTTCATAGTTGTCGGCAAGTGGTACACTTGAAAACTGAGTTAATTCGGCAGCATGGCTTACGTGAATGGTTGGGCCATTTAATTTTGATGCACCTCTATTGGTTACGGTGAGTAATACTTTAATGTTGTCTCCGGCATTCAGTTCAGGGCCATAAATTGGCTTCAAGCTTACGTCTAAATCCTTCGTGCTAGGATTCATAAATTCACCTAAATAAACAGATGAATATTTTCCGGCCCGAATTGTAGTTGCATAGTTGCTCGCACAAACGGTATACATGTGCCTGTTCGGAGTGTGTGAAATTGAATAGTCTCCTTCAGGAAGCGTTGCAGAAAAATGTCCCTCACGATCTGTCACTGCAAAAAAGCTTTGCTTTGTTGCTTTATTCGTTAAACGGATTACCGCATTTGGAATTCCCGTTTCAGAGGCTTCTTTCACACAGTTGCTGTTCAAATCATAAAACAAGGCACCATATAAGTTTCCAGCTTCTGATTCAATACTTGAGAAAAATCGGATATCTGTGTTTTGTTCAACAAAATTACCCCAAACAAAGGCACCATTGCCGCGCTGACCTAACGTAAATAGGCCCTGTAATCGATTTCCTGTAAATGTAAGTTGGGCATTTTCAAATTTTAACAATGAAGACGCATTGCCGTCTTTTAAGAAATCTCCACCCAACAACAAATAGTTAGGCGTTCCCGCAATTGTATTCACCTGTGCTGTTGAAAAAGAGTCAAAAGAGATTGGCTTACTCCATCCGCTTTTGAATGTTCTCACTTGAGCCCTATTCCAAGAATCTTTGCCTAATGCTGCTAGCTGATTGTCGAAATAGGCCAAAGCTGTGATTTCGCCCGCAAAAGGGCTACCAATTCCTCCCCAACCGCCGTTAGAAGCAGTGAAATAAGCAATGTTTCCCGTGTATGATCCTGCAAAGTTTTGAAAATCTCCGGCAATGTAAAGTCTGTTTCCAACAACTTGCAAAGCGTTGATTAAACCGTCGGCTCCTTGCGATAGATCGCTGCTACCTAAATAATTCCAGGAAGAACCATCAAAAGATGCAATGTTGTTTACCGTTTTGCCATTTACTGTATTGTTAAATCGGCCTGCAACAATGAGCTTGTTGTCGAATACGGTCATGGCCACAATTCCATCGTTTTTAGTGTCTACCACACCAACTTCAGGCTGCCATTCATTATCTTTTTCACTCCATGTGTACAAATGACTCACCGGTATTTCAGCATCCTTTGAAGCATTTGCGATGTAAGCAGCTACGTACATCGTGTTATTGTAGAAAGCAACCGAGTGAAAATTATAAGAACCCATGGTTCCCAAAATTGGCGACGGTGTAGTCAGTCCCGGATAATATTTCCACATCACACCATTCCATCTTCCTAAAGTATAATCATTTGGAATTGGCGTAGTTAGGTCTTCAAATAAGGCAAAGTATTCTGTAGTTGTTGCAAAAGATGCCACAACTCGAGAAGGCAATCCGTTCCCCAAAGGTTTCAAAACCTGTGCTTTTGCAAATTGACATGCAAAAATAAACAACAGAGAAAACAATGCCTTTTTCACAAGTTGCAATTTACGCGATATGTTTCGAAAATTTAACACTTATTTTACTTGATAAAACGCCAAACATAATAACCCGACAAACCAACACTCCAACCTTTATTATCGATAGCAGCATTTTGTTTGTACATGGGTGTGAACATCCCTTGGGTATTCAAACGCAACCCAACACTATTCTTCTTGCTCAATTCTCGCTGAATTCCAACCCCTATTTTACCCGACCATAATAAATCTCTAAAAACACCTCCATCAATGTCTTGCAACATCAAAGTGTGATAATTCAATGTATTGCCTTTTTTAGCCGATAAATAATTTGCTTGTAGTAATGCCTCTGCAGTTATTGTCCACTTCTTGTTCAATGAATGCTCATAAATTGCTCCCACAGGCAAGCTGAACATCGTAACATTCGAAATTCCTTCGTAATTAATTTGAGGACCTAGATTTAAATATCCAAAAATTGGGTAATTGCCCAAAGCATCTGCCTCAAATCCTTGTTGAACACTCGCTGGCATACTATCGCGGAAATGGAAATTCTGCTGGGTGCGATTTTGCATCCACGACAACCCAGCAGAAACGATCCATTTACTGGACAACTGATATCTCAAAGAAAAATGCACTTGTGATGCGCTGAGTGCATATTCGCTTTCTTTCATTCTTTGTAAATAATTTTTGTGAACATACTGAGCCAACTCTGGATTAGACTTGTACGTAACAGCAGTTTGATTCTGATCGTACCCCACCTCGAAAGCCCAACGTGACAACTTTCGTTCTAATGGCTTTCGAGATGATGGGGTTATCAAAGTCAACTGTAAAAAATTTCCGATGTGAAACGGATTTATTTGCGGTGTTTTCGAACCGAAATCACCGTAAGCAACATTTGCAAAAATTGATGAGGTTTCTGCAACTGATGTTTCTTGGTTTTCAACAACTTCCAAAGCGTTATCTGCCGCTTTCATTCCCTCATCATTTGATAAACTCGAAGGCTCCATTGCATTGCCACCAAATTGAATTGGTGCCGAAGCGTTGTTGATTTTTTCTTCTTCTTGAGGGACAATCACCTCAGGTTGAATCGTTTTTTGAATAGTGGCATTTTCACGAACAACGGATACAGGCATCTGTTTGTTAATAGAACTGCTTTGATTCATCATCAACATCAGTCCTGAAACCGCTGCAACTGTTATGCTAGCCGCTACCGACCAAACAATGATACTGCGTTTGCGTTTGCTCTTTGCCTCCAATTTTGAATCCAACTGATCCCAAACAAAAGCAGGAGGTACTGGAGCAAAGTTTGAGAACTTGTCCTGTAACTGTTTGTCGATATTTGAGTTGTTTTGGTTCAAAACTGTTTTTTTTCGTTTAATAGATCTCTCAGCATCGCTCTTGCCCGACTCAACATACTTTTTGAATTGGATTCGGAAGTATTTAAATACTGGGCAATTTCTTTGTGCGATAGATTGTCGATAGCATACATGTTGAGAACCAACGCATATTTTTCAGGCAGCTGCTTCATTAACAACAAAATGTCGTCGGCAGAAAGCTGCTGCATCTTACCTTCCTCTTCTACTTCTTGTTCTGGGGTATCGATATTTTCAATGTCAACCAAAGTTGGCCCCGATTTAGCTTTCCTGTATTTAGAAAGTGCTAAATTGATGAAAATTCTCGTCATCCATCCCTCAAAAGTAGCGGTGTCGCGCAAAGAATGAATACTGTCAAAGATCTTTATGAAGCCTTCTTGCAACAAGTCTTGGGCATCTGCATTGCTTGGAGAATATCTCAAGCAATGTCCGAACATTTTTGCGCCAAATTTTTCATAGAGTTCTTTCTGAGCTCTGCGATCATTTTTGACACATCCGGATATGATTTCCTCATTTGTTAACAAGTAGCTTCAGATTTATGACGAAAAAAATAGAAAAGGTTGCAAAAAAAAATTAAAATTGTAGCAAATATGTCAACAACCCATGAAAAATCTACCATTTTCCGCAAAAACTTTTTTTATTCTCACTTTTAATTTCGCGATTTCCGCAAATCTTTTTTCACAATACAACAATCCTGATCAGTTTTCATCAACCAAAACAATCACCATTTATACCTCAGAATTTCAAAAAGGGAAAGCGGCGCTTAACCAATTTTTAACAAAATTGAACGCCGAAGTTTTAAATCAAGAACTGAGCACAAACAGCGTAGAATTGAGATTTACCGCACTCCAATCGCAAATCTTTTCAATTGATTCCATGTTGGGAACCTTAGGTTACATTACCAGCTCAAGACAAAATAACAACAATCTTAAAAATACCATAAAATCTCTTCAAAACCAAATTGAAGACCAACAAATCTTAATAGATCGCATCAAATTAAAAGCATTAAAAGACTCAACCTTCAATCAAAAAAATAATTCCGAAACGCAAATTCATTACCATCAGGATAAAATCAAAGAAGCCAATCGCACACTCAACAGTATTCAAGAGAACGAAAATCGGATATACATCAACCTCGACCTAAGAGATGAACAGTCGGTGCCTACAGGTGATTCAAAAATTGCTTGGGCAAAAATGCCCGGATTGGCTTATAATTACCTGTCAATCGAAAATCCTAAAATTGGAATCTCCGACAAAGCCTACTCAGGTATCAACTTAAAATATATTTTCACCAAAGGCAAAAGTTTTTTCCAAATCGGTGTTTTAAAATCTCAAAATTTGTCGCAATCAGATAGCACCTCTCTCACATTAGCACCACAAACTTTCAATGAATTTTTCACCGTTGAATTTGGACAAGATTTCTATACCAAACATTTCGGACGTGGAAACCGTAAATTCTTTAACCTTTATTCTGGGTACACCATCGGAGGGATGATACCAAACAAAAGAAATGATGAAAGCATGGGCTTTGTTCCTTTGTTGAATCTTTCAATGGGAGTTGAACTCATTAAAACAAAACACATTTTGTTAGATACACGTGCTTCCTACTTTTTACCTTTAGATGGAATCAACAGAAACACCCGTGGTATTCTCATGGGCGCTTCCTTCAACTTCGTGTTTTAACCCAATGTCATGCTTTTCAACAAGAAAAATCTTTCAGAAGCCGAACTCATGCTCTTGTATAGAGCACTCCTTAAACCTAGGGTTATTGAAGAACGAATGCTCGTTCTGTTGCGACAAGGGAAAATTGGAAAATGGTTCAGTGGAATCGGTCAGGAAGCAATTTCTGTTGGTGTAACAATGGCACTCAACCCCGATGAATATATCCTGCCCCTTCATCGAAACTTGGGTGTTTTTACCACAAGAAATATGACCGATGCACAACTCTTCGCCCAATGGCAAGGGAAAGCATCGGGATTCACCAAAGGAAGAGACCGCAGTTTCCATTTTGGATCTAATGAACACCACATTGTGGGAATGATTTCTCATCTGGGAGCCATGCTAGGCGTTGCAAATGGAATTGCAGTTGCAGATTCCCTCAAAAACAAAAAACGTGTAACGGTTTGCTTCTCAGGAGATGGAGGCACTTCCGAAGGCGATTTCCATGAAGCCCTCAACGTGGCCGCTGTTTGGTCGCTGCCCGTGATTTTCTTGATTGAAAACAATGGGTATGGACTCTCAACCCCCAGCCACGACCAATTTCGTTGCAAACAATTCATTGATAAAGGAATTGGATATGGCATGGAAACCCTTCAAATTGATGGGAATAACATTTTAGAAGTCTATCACGCAATTTCAGAGCTTTCTGAATCCATGCGCCAAAATCCTAGGCCCGTTTTAGTAGAAGCGATTACCTTTCGCATGCGCGGCCATGAAGAAGCAAGTGGCACGAAATATGTCCCTCAAGAACTTTTCGATAAATGGGCCCCAAAAGACCCAGTGAAAAATTATGAGGACTTTCTTTTTTCGGAGGGATATTTAACCGACGAGTTAAAAAAGAGCATCGAAACTGAAATTCTCAATAGCCTCAATGTTGCAGTTGAAAGGGTTTTTCAAGAACCTGAAATTCAAGCCAATACACAGGATGAACTGAATGATATTTTTGCCCCTTATCATCCTGTCATTGCAGAAATACCCACACAAAACATCCAAGAAATGAGGCTGATTGATGCCGTGAGAAATGCCATGTGGTTGGCCATGGAAAAACATGACAATCTGGTGATTATGGGACAAGATGTTGCCGAATATGGAGGTGTTTTCAAGGCTACGGAAGGATTTCTCGAAAAATTTGGCAAACAACGTGTTCGCAATACGCCCATCACCGAAAGTAGCATTTTGGGTGCTGGGTATGGACTTGCTATTCGCAATCACAAGGCCATCGTGGAAATGCAATTTTCCGATTTTGTGAGCTGCGGATTCAATCAAATTGTTAACAATATGGCAAAAAGCCATTATCGCTGGGGACAACCTGCCGATGTGGTTGTGCGCATGCCAACAGGTGCTGGGGTGCAGGCTGGTCCATTTCACAGCCAAAGCACTGAATCATGGTTTTACCATGTTCCTGGACTAAAAATTTACTATCCTTCAACGGCAAAAGATGCAAAAGGATTGCTTTTACGCGCCATTGAAGACCCGAATCCTGTGTTGTTTTTTGAACATAAATACCTCTACAGAACCCAACAAGACGAAGTTCCTTTAGATTATTATCTGATTGATGAGGGACAAGCTGCGGTGCATGATTTTGGGCAAGATGCTTGCATCATCACTTATGGCTGGGGAGTTCAAAACGCAATTCAGGTGGTCCGCGATAACCAATTAAATGTAACCGTTGTTGACCTCAGAACCCTGGTTCCATTGGATAAAAAGACCATCACAGAGGTTGTTAAACGAACCAATAAAGTGCTTGTTTTAACAGAAGATTGTTTAACTGGCAGTATAGCCAGCGATATCAGCAGTTGGATTTCTGAAGAATTATTCGTATATTTAGATGCACCTGTCATGAGGTTGGGCAGCCTAGATACTCCCATTCCCCTGGCAAAATCCCTGGAAGACAATTTCCTACCTTGGTCCCGCCTGAATGATAAATTGATGCAATTGATTGAATTGTAAGATTAAAAGATAAATAGATTAGTAGATTAACGGTAACAATTTTAATCACTCTAATCTTTTAATCACCCTAACCCTTTTCTCACACATTAAACCTAAAATGCATACAATCACCGTCTTTCACGATGTATTCTTTGCCTTCTACGCGTAATTTTCCTACTTCTCTACAAGCGGCTTCAGAACCATAGTGAATCCAATCTTCGTAGGCAATAACCTCAGCGCGGATAAATCCTTTTTCAAAGTCGGTATGGATAACACCCGCAGCTGCTGGCGCTTTTGTACCTTCGGTAATGGTCCATGCTCTCACTTCTTTCACACCTACGGTGAAATATGTGATGTAATTCAATAATTTATAAGCTCCTTGAATCAATTTCTCAACACCACTTTGCGTCAATCCCATTTCTTCTAAGAAAATTTTACGGTCTTCATAACTTTCAAGTTCTGCAATTTCAGCTTCAATTGCAGCAGAAATAATCAAAATCTGTGCATTTTCATCTTTTACAGCTTCTCTTACTTGCTCAACATAAGCATTGCCGTTAATCGAACTTTCTGGGTCAACGTTACATACATACATCACTGGTTTTTCGGTGAGCAAATTCAAATCTTTCACAAATTCTTTTTTCTCAACTTCAATTTCAATGGTACGTGCATTTTTACCTTGCAACAAATGCGCTTTGTAAGCTTCGCAAACTTCCAACGTTTTTGCAGCCTCTTTATCGCCACCGGTACGGGCTTGTTTTGCAATCTTTGAAATTTTTGCCTCAAGGGTTTCAAGGTCCTTCAATTGCAATTCCGTATCAATGATCTCTTTATCGCGAATTGGGTTTACCGATCCATCAACGTGGATGATGTTATCATCGTCGAAACATCTCAAAACATGGAGAATGGCATGGGTATTTCGAATGTTCCCTAAAAATTGGTTACCCAAACCGTCACCTTTTGAGGCTCCTTTCACCAAACCTGCAATGTCTACAATTTCAATGGTTGTAGGTACTAGATTTTGAGGATTCACCAACTCCGCCAACTTTGTCATGCGTTGGTCTGGAACAGTAATGGTTCCTACATTCGGCTCGATGGTGCAGAATGGAAAATTTGCTGATTGCGCTTTCGCACTAGATACGGCGTTAAAAAGGGTCGATTTACCAACATTTGGCAAACCCACGATTCCACATTGTAAAGACATTTGGCTACAAAGTTACTCTAATAAATCACCAATATCTTGTAAAATTTTCTTGGTGAGGTTTTCAGCGGTCGTTAAACTGGCACTTTCCGCATAAATACGAATGATTGGCTCCGTGTTGCTCTTACGCAAATGCACCCAATCTTCGTCGAATTCTATTTTCACACCATCAATGGTGTTCACTGGCTGTTTTTTGTATTTATCTCTGATTTTGTCCAAAATCATGTCAACATCCGTTCCCGCATGCAATTCCGCTTTATTTTTCGACATCATATAAGTTGGATACAAAGCCCTCAAACCAGAAGTTTTCATGTTAGAACTTACAAGGTGCGACAAAAACAAAGCAATACCCACGAGAGCGTCACGGCCATAATGCAACTCTGGAACAATAATTCCTCCATTGCCTTCGCCGCCAATTACCGCGTTGTTTGATTTCATGCACTCAACCACATTCACTTCACCTACCGCACTTGCAAAATACTTTTGACCCGCTTTTTCTGTGAGTTCTTTCAATGCACGTGTACTCGATAAGTTGCTTACTGTAGTGCCAGGTTTATGTTTGATTACGTAATCTGCAATGGCTACCAAGGTATATTCTTCGCCAAACATTTCACCATCATCAGAAATAAAGGCCAAACGATCAACGTCTGGATCAACCACAATTCCTAAATGACATTTATCTGATTTAACAACCGACGAAATTTCACCCAAATGCTCAGCCAAAGGCTCAGGATTGTGTGCAAAATTACCTGTTGGTTCACCGTTGATTAAAACAATGTCGTCTACTCCCAACGCTTTTAACAAACGTGGAACAGCAACTCCGCCCACACTATTCACTGGATCAACCGCGATTTTAAATTTCTTTTCACGGATCAATTCTGGCTTCACCAAATCCAATTCGAGAATCTTTTGAATGTGGTAATCTAAATAGTCTGTATGGGTGCGTTTTCCAAGTTGATCTACAGTTGCAAAATTAAAATCACCCTTTTCAGCAATCTCTAAAATGGCTTCACCATCGGCACCGCTAATAAATTCGCCTTTTTCATTGAGCAATTTCAAAGCGTTCCATTGCTTAGGGTTGTGACTCGCTGTGATGATAATACCGCCTGCCGCTTCTTCAGCAACAACTGCCATCTCAACGGTAGGCGTTGTAGCCAAATCTAAGTCTACCACATTCAATCCAAGACCTAACAAAGTGTTTACAATGAGCTCTTGCACCATAGGTCCGCTAATTCTCGCATCACGTCCAATCACAATCTTACGATTGTCTGATTTTCCGTAAATCCAAGATCCATAAGCAGATGCAAACTTCACTATATCCATCGGTGTTAAATTATCTGAAGGCGCTCCTCCGATTGTACCTCTGATACCTGAAATTGATTTGATTAACGTCATAATTTTGGGGGTGCAAAAATAGCGAAATTTCTATCAATAATAACTAGATTCATCGAAAAATATTGCTGAATGTTTTGCAAAATTGAGTAAATGAACAATCTTTTTAAAATTCATTGGAAATAATCTCAGGTTGACCACATTGTCACAAAAATTGTACCTTTGCCCCATGCAAAAAATTGTTGAATGTGTTCCGAATTTTAGTGAAGGAAAAAATTTACAAATCATCAAGCAAATTACCGACGCCATGGAATCGGTTGAAGGGGTACAACTTCTCGATGTAGACCCAGGGAAAGCCACCAATAGAACCGTTGTTACCATTGTTGGCGAAGTTGAACTCGTGGTTGAAGCCGCTTTTCGTGGTATCAAAACCGCAGCATCTCTCATCGATATGAGAAACCACACCGGAGAACATCCGAGAATGGGGGCCACCGACGTTTGTCCGCTCATCCCCATTTCAGGAATTTCTATGGAGGAAACCGCTCAATATGCCACAGAATTGGCCAAAAGAGTATCACAAGAGCTCAATATTCCCACCTATTTATACGAAAATGCTCAGCCCAATAAATCACGCTCTAACCTCAGTATCATCAGAGCGGGTGAATATGAAGGCTTTTTCGACAAAATCAAAGATCCTCAATGGAAACCAGATTTTGGTCCCTCAGAAATGAACCCAACAGCCGGGGCTACCGTTATTGGTGCCCGTGACTTTTTGATTGCCTTCAACATCAACCTCAACACAAAAAGCACCAGAATTGCCAACAGAATTGCCTTCGATGTGCGTGAAGCCGGCCGTGTGAAACGCGAAGGAAACCCAATCTCTGGTAAAATATTGAAGGACGAAAATGGAGAAGATATCCGTATTCCTGGAAAATTGAAGGCCGTGAAAGCAATTGGATGGTACATCGACGAATACAACATGGCACAGATTTCTATGAACCTCACCAATTACCACATCACCCCACTCCATATTGCTTTTGAAGAAACCCGAAAAAGTGCCGATGAGCGCGGTGTAAGGGTAACAGGTAGCGAATTGGTGGGACTCATTCCGCGTCAACCCATGCTCGACGCAGGAAAATATTTCCTCGAAAAACAAGGATTAAGCAGCGGTGTGAGTGAAGAAGAATTGGTAAACGCCGCGGTGAGAAGCCTTGGACTTGCCGAAATTGCTCCTTTCGACCCAAACAAAAAAATCATTGAATATTTGTTGAGAAATCCAAAAAATACACGTCTCATTTCTATGACTGTGAAGGATTTCACCAATGAAACAGCTTCCGATAGCCCTGCTCCTGGGGGAGGAAGTATTGCAGCATTGGCCGGAGCTCTCGGCGCCGCTCTTGGTACCATGGTTGCAAACCTCAGCGCAACCAAACGCGGTTGGGAAGACCGTGTGATGGAATTTTCACCATGGGCAGAAAAAGGACAAAAATTAAAGGATGAATTGCTATTCTTGGTTGATGAAGATACCCGCGCTTTTGATGGAATTATGGCCGCATTCGGTTTGCCAAAAGACAATCCTGAACAAGTTGCTGCTAGAAAATTGGCCATTGAAAATGCCAGTAAATACGCCACTGAAATTCCTTTCAGAACCATGCAAGCTGCCTTCAATTGCATCCCACTTTTGCAAGAAATGGCAAACAATGGGAATCAGAATTCACTCAGCGACGTTGGTGTTGGTGCTATTTGTATCAAAACCGCTGTGCGTGGGGCTTGGCTCAACGTTTTGATCAACGCCAATGGCTTAACCGATAAAACTTGGGCTGCTGAAATTGTTGATAAAGCCAAAACTTTATTGGCTGAGAACCATAAACTTTGCGACAATATTGTGAATTCAATCGAAGAAAAATTAGCCTTTAAAGGATAATGAAATTATACTTCACACTGCTGCTATTGGCGGCAAACTCCCTCGCGGCCCAGTTTGCTCCAGCTGCCGGAAAAACCGGATCAACAGCCATTCACGCCGATAGCAGCTGCTTTGTGAATTGGGCAAAATCTTGCTCTTTAAATCTTGGTTACAAACAAATCAATCAACCCGACTCAGGATTCACTACGGTCGGAAATTCAAATTCCGCCGTTGGTCCCGCGAGAACGAATGGTGTAGTAAGTTTGGGCGATGGAGGCTGTGCAATCCTCCAATTCAACCCACCTATCATTGATGAGGATGGCTATGATTTTGCAGTTTTCGAAAATGCCTTTAACGACAGTTTTCTCGAACTGGCACATGTTGAACTGAGCAACGACCTCATCAATTGGGTGAGAATACCTTCTGTTTCCCTTACGAGTGATTCTACCCAAACTCCGTCATTCGGCACGACCAACCCTGAGAAAATTCACAACCTCGCAGGAAAATACCGCATGCCCTACGGTACACCCTTCGACATTCACGATGTAATTGATAGCCTTAACTACGCTTTTTCTTTTCAATATGTGAGAATTTGCGATGTTGTAGGGAGCATTTCTCCCAATTGGGGCACAAAAGATTCTAGAGGGAATTACATCAACGATCCTTGGCCAACCTTATTCCCAAGTTCAGGCTTTGATCTCGATGCAGTTGGAGTGATTCATCAGGGAATTTCAACCAACACCCTGAATATTCAAAAGTCAAAATACGCATTCAACCGAATTTCAAGAATGCTCCATTTGTTTGAAGGCATATGCCAAACCCCAATTTCATTGTATTCAACTTCAGGTAAACTGGTGTTTTCTGGTGTCCCTCAAAACAATGAAATTCAAATTCCCACAAATATCGCCGTTGGAATGTATATTTTGGTAGGAAACAACTTCTCAGGCAAAATATTGATCGATTAATATTTGCAGTTTTTGCAAATCATTTCTCTCAATCCAGCAATCCCACCATATCAACGGTTCTCAAAAACGAACCTTTTACATTGTTGGTTAAAACAACAAAGCACTTGTCTTCGTCGAGACAAGACCAGAAATAAGTGCGGAATCCTTTCCACCAGCCATTGTGAAACACCCACCTTTTTCCATTGAAATATTTCACCCTCCAACCAAGCGCATAGTATCCATCGGCACTTGCAACCGTTGAAGGTGTCCACATCAATTTTCTAGTTTCAGGATGTAACAAGTATGGCGCTCTCAAAGCCCTATCGAGTAAAAACATTTCGAAAACGCTGGAATACACCCCTTTGTCGCCGGTGGTTCCATTGAACATGTTATCATCAAACACACTCCAATCATTATACCCTTGCACAGGATAATTCACCAGAGGAATGCTGTCAAAATTGCACACATGGGTAAATTTCATATCGGCCACTTTGCAAATATTTTCCCTCACAAAAGAACGAAAATCTTGTTTGCTGGTGCGCTCTACAATTAAACTTAACAATGCATAATTGGTGTTGCAATATTCGTAAAATCCCGGTCTAGCAAAATGTTTATCTGGCTGTGCATTCACCATATCCAAAACATCTTCATTGACCATGTGACCATGGCCAGGTCTGAGGTTGAATCCTTTATAATTGTAGTAAAAATAATCAGGCAATCCGCTGGTATGACTCAACAAGTGACGGAGGGTTAAATTCGTACGTTTGAACTCCGGCAAGTACCAATGTACACTGTCGTTGATATTTAAAAACCCATCTTGATGCAACATCATGACAGAAATTCCGGTAAAAACCTTAGAAACAGACGCCAACTGAAAAATATCTTCAGGGTAAACTGAATCTCTTGTGCTTCTAATTGAATTCCCCCTAGAACCAAACACAATACTGTCGTTTTTAAACATCAAAAACGAGCCATTGAAATTTCCAATTCGGTTAAAACGATCAAAAAACTTGTTGATTTTTCTTTGGGTGGTGTCAGAAAAAGGCACATATTTTTCCCGCAAATATTTCTCAGTAGAACCCATGGCACGGTTGTATTGCCCCATAAGTCCCTCAGAATAAAAAGACAAACAGATCAATGCCAAACAACCAATATGTTTCAAGGTCCACTTCACGCGTAAAATGCAAAAATAAACGAGAAATATTTTTGCATTTTCTAAGTTACACACAGGTAAACAAAGCGTATTTTTTAGGGAACATTCAGGATTTTATGTGTCTGCAATGAAATTTGCCAATGTGGGTTTTCCTTCACAAAATCAATGATCATGGGCATCATCTTTTCACGTTTGTCCCATTCCGGTTGAATGTACAATTTACAAGCAGCACTGCACAACACCTCATATTTTTGAGCCCATTCAAAATCTGATTTATTGAAAGCAACAATCTTTAATTCATTGGCTTTTGGCAATTGATCATCCAAGGCAAATTTGAATTTCTTGGGAGAAATGGTAATCCAATCGAAATTTCCCTGAATTTCATAAGCTGCCGAAGTTTCAATGTGCACCCTTAACCCCGAATCATGCAAAACATCAACCACTTCTGTTAAATCATACATGGCTGGTTCTCCCCCAGTAATCACCACAATTTTCGCTTTGGTTTGCAACACCCAATTGCGCATTTCAACGGCGGTTACCTTTGGATAAGCACTTGCATCCCAACTCTCTTTCACATCGCACCAAGTACATCCCACATCACAACCTGCCAAACGGATAAAATAAGCAGGCACACCCGTAAAAGCACCCTCTCCCTGAATGGTGTAAAAGTGTTCCATCACAGGAAATTGCGCACTCATTTTAACTGGGCTTTTCTCGCTTTCAACGTATTGTTTAACAAGGCGGTAATGGTCATTGGACCAACACCTCCAGGTACTGGGGTAATGGCAGATGCCTTTGGCTCAACCGACGCAAAGTCAACATCACCAGACAATCTCCATCCCGCTTTTTTGCTCGGATCGTCAATTCTTGTGGTTCCAACATCGATTATCACAGCACCTTCTTTCACCATATCGCCAGTTACAAATCCCGGCTTACCAATGGCAGCAACGATAATGTCGGCCTGTAAGGTGTAGTGACTTAAATTTTGAGTTCGGCTATGACAAACAGTGACAGTGGCGTTTCCAACTGGACCTGGATTTGACAACAAAATGCTAATTGGACGACCAACAATGTTGCTTCTTCCAATCACAACCACATGCTTACCCGCGGTTTCAATGTTGTAATGCCGCAAAATTAGGGTAATTCCCAATGGTGTGGCGGAAACAATTCCATCGTTTCCTTTTGCCAGTTGCCCCATATTCACATCATGGAATCCATCCACATCTTTTTCTGGTAAAATGGCATGTGTAATTTTGGTTTCATTGATATGTTTCGGCAAAGGCAATTGCACAATCAAGCCGTCAATTTCCGGATCAGCGTTGATTTCAGCAATTTTATTTAACAATGCTTCTTCAGTAATACTCTCTTCATAGCGAATAACAGTTCCACCAAAACCAACCTCATGACACGCTTTTTCTTTGGCACCAACGTAAGTTTGACTGCCGCCATCGTTACCTACCAAGATTGCCACCAAATGCGGCGCTCTGTGGCCGTTGGCCACCATTTCAGAAACTTCTTTTGCAATTTTTTGCTTGAGTGTGTCGGCAACCTCTTTGCCATTTAATATCAATGCCATTGCCACAAAAATACTGAATTCGGGCCGAAAATTTCCAAAATTCGCGATTTTTGCAAAACGTTTACATCAATTCTACATAGGTGCAACCATCTCCACCCCTGTCGGCATGCTCATCGTAATACCGTTTGATATAATTCACCGTCTTGAAATGTTGTCTGAGTAATTTCCTCAAAATGCCATCGCCACGGCCGTGAACAATTTTCACCGTTCCTTGTCCCAATGCATACGCTTCATCGAGCCATTTCTGCACTTTTAAAATCGCCTCATCGCCACGAACGCCCCTTAAATCTAGCTCACCCGAAAAACTGGCTTGCCTCTCTACCCAGTTAAATCCAACCTTTGCCGCCTGTTTTTGTTGCTTGCCCGCATTTTGCGAAAATTGCAACTCTTCCAAAGGAACCCACATTTTTAACAAGCCAAATGCCACCAACACTTTGTTTTTCTTCACTTCTAAAACCTCTCCGTCTTGATTTGTTCCTTTGTTTTTCACCTTAGAACCTGGCAAAATATCGGACGGTTTTAATGCAATTGTGGCTTCTTTTTCTTTTTCTTGAGGGACAATGACTTTGTTCGATTTTTCAACGGCCTTGTTCACCCGCATTTTAAAGTCGTCCAATTCCTTACGGGCCTTTTGGGTCGGTTCTTTCTTCGCCCCGTGTTCACGAATAACCCGTATGGTATTTTCAATTTGCTGGTTGGTATCAGCCAACAATTTTTGAGCTTCCCACCTTGCCAAATCTACCACTTCTTTCCGTTTGGATTGAAGCTTTTCCTTAAGCTTAGAATATTCATCTTGCAACTCATTCAAATGTTTGGCCTTCAATTCATTCTCTTGAATGATCCGGTCTAAATATTGATTTTGTTGCTCCAAATGAAGCATCAAATCTTCGGTTTTTCCAATTTCTTTGCCCGTCAATTGCTCAATGCGCTTCATCCAATTTTCGTCGAATCCAGTTTTTCGCATCAATTCCAGAGCAAAACTACTTCCGGGTTTCCCCATCACAAATGAATAAAGTGGCTTAAGGGCTTTCGCGTCATATGCCATACTCGCTTGGGAAACACTTGGAATTCCCAATCCCCATTCCCTCAATTGAGAAAAATGCGTTGTAGCAATTGCAAAAGCACCCTTTTCGAGCAATTGTTCCATCAATGCTTGCGCAATTGGTGCTCCAAATCGGGGATCTGTTCCAGCCCCTATTTCATCTAACCCAATGAATGCCTTTGGTCCTGTATGTCCCAAAATGGCCTTTAAATTGGCCAAATGTGCACTAAAAGTACTCAATCCCTGCTCAATGCTTTGCCCGTCACCACAATCAATCCCCAAAAATTCAAACACCGAAAATTCACTTTCCGGCAATGCAGTTACATACAACCCACACTGAAACATGTATTGCAACAACAAAGTCGTTTTTAAAACCACACTTTTACCACCCGCATTTGGACCACTCACCACAACAATTCTGTTGTTGCTCATGTCGATCGATAATGGCACAATTTTCAGATTTTGCTTTCCAAGTTCCTTTTTTAAAATAGGATGAAAAGCTTGTTTCAATATCAAACTTTGGGTGGCAGAATAACGGGGTCTTTCGGCTTTATATTGCGCACAAACTTGTTGTTTGGCATAGATAAAATCGGCCATGGCCATTTGCTTCATCACCTGACTGAGTTCACTGTGATAAGGCTTCAAATCGGCCGTTAGCTGTTTCAATAACTTTTCTTTTTCACGCCTGCGCTCTGCATAAATTTCTTTCAAATGGTTGTTTAATTCCAAAATTGCCGCTGGTTCAACATACAAAATTTTGCCAGTTGCAGAAATGTCCTTCACAAACCCTTGAACTTTTCTTTTAAATTCAGCAATTACCGGTATCACCAACCTCTCTTCCCTCACGGTAATGTCGGTTTCGGCGGTATAACCTGCATTTTTCCATTCCCTGAAAATCGACTTTGTGAGGTTTCGCGCTTCCCTCTCCAAGCGGTTTATTTCTTGGGTTAGTTTTTGGTAGGTAATCGAAGCCGAAGGCTTAAACGAAGCATCCTCATCAATAACCCGAGCAATTAAATCAATGCACGGTTTGATGGCTTCATTTGCAGTGAATATTTGATAAAAATTTGGAAAGGACTCTTGTCGCGACAACAAAATAGTTTGGACCTTATTGTAAGATTGAAGAATTCTGAGAATGGCAAACAATTCGTCCTCCAAAAAATAATAATTCTCAATATCTATGTGTTTCAGCCACAAGGAGATATCGGCGGTTTCCTGAAACTGAAAAATAGACGGGAACTGATCCAAAATTGCATTGGCTTCATCGAGGTAATTCAATTGCAAATGAATGGCTTCCCATGAATTTTGCATCGAAAAGTTTTGCGCCAACTGTTGTGACGACTCAAACCTACAACGATCAGCAATTTCTGCACGAATTTGCTGGAAGCCCACTATTCCCTCAAAATGATCTGGATATTTCAATTTTTATCCAATTTATGTTTGACTTCATCGCGTTGTAATACTTCAATCACTTTTTCCATGAGCTCCGAAAATTTCTTACCATCACGTTTATAAGATTCCAAAGATTTGTCAAAATCTTCTTGTTTGATATGATGTTTCTCAAGCAAAAAAGTATAATTCTTGTCCCATAGACTGTCAGGCTGCACGGCATAATTGTACTTAATTTGCATTCCGGCCTCCAGGCGCATTGCATCGGCCATCACATCCACCATTTTTGATTCTTCAACAGGAAATTCTAATGAATTACAAGCGAAAACGAGGGGAATCCAAAAGATGAGTGTAATTTTGAAGTAAAGATTGCGCATGGTAATGCAAAATTAAGCAAAATGAACGGCATCGCTCACAACATTCAACGAATTCAGCAAGAACTTCCACAACAAACCCAATTGGTAGTGGTATCGAAGTACAGAGAAATACAAGAAATTCAGGCAGCTTACGATGCTGGACAACGCATTTTCGCCGAAAACAGGGTTCAACCCCTTCTTGAACGCGTGGAACAACTTCCTCAAAACATTGAATGGCATTTGATTGGGCACCTGCAGAGCAACAAAGTCAAATACATTGCCCCGTTTATTGCAATGATCCATTCCGTCGATAGTTTATCGCTCCTGGAGGAAATCCAAAAACAAGCAGCAAAAAACAAACGTGTCATCAAATGCCTCTTCCAACTTCATTTGGCTCAGGAAGACAGCAAATTTGGCATCAAACCCGAAAAAATTGCGTCTTTTTTTGAGGGACTTTTACCTGACAACTATCCCAACATCGAATTCGCAGGAATCATGAGCATGGGAAGCCTCACCACCGATACTGCGCTCACGCGACAAGAATTCTCAAAAGCCCAAGCTCTTTATCAATCCATCAAAGCTACCTATTTCCCCCAATTAGAATCATTCAAAGAATTGTCAATTGGCATGAGTGGCGACTATCAAATTGCCATTGAATGCGGCAGCACCATGGTGAGAATAGGAAGTAAGGTTTTTGAAGTTTAAATAAAATTTGCAAATCTCATTGACAATCATATATTTGAAAAACTAAACCAAATTATATATTGTTATGTTAACATTTGAAATCAAACACCAAGAGCAGTATTCTCGAGGAGAATTGTTGCTCAGAAGCTTCTTTGGATGGGTTTACATCCTCATTCCACATTACTTTTTACTCATTTTTTATTCGTTGTGGCAGGCAATCTTGTCTATTGCGGCATGGTTCGTCATTTTATTTACAGGAAATACCCCCGATTGGTATTATCAAACTACATTAAATAGTTTAAAATGGTCTACAAGACTTTCAGCTCGTCTGATGAATCTATCTGACGGTTACCCAAGTTTTGGTCCAAACGGCACAGATGAAGCTACAACTGTAGATTTTCCTCTTGTACACATTGGACGAGTCAACCTCATTATCAGAACAATTTTTGGAGTATTCATGATTATTCCTCACCTATTTTGCTTGTATTTCAGAATGCTCGCTACCATGATTCTCGTTTTTCTCGCATGGTGGATTGTTCTTTTTACAGGCAAATACCCTGAAGGCATGCATCGCTTTAATGTGGGCACCTTCCGTTGGGGAATGAGAGTTGGAATCTACCTCAATTTCTTGAGCGAAAGCTATCCACCGTTTCGTGGAGAATAAGAGAATTTAAAGTTTAAACAAAAAAAAAAGGCCATCTTTCGATGGTCCTTTTTTTTATAGCTATTGTTGTTGTTTTCTTTTTATTTTTATTGGAATCTGAATTTTGCACCCACTTGGAAATACGCATTGTTAAACTCAGCGCTTGCAGTACCATTCCCTTGGCTGTTGTAAGAACCTGCAGAAAAAATCAATCCTGCTTCACCAAAAAGTTTGACAGCATCTGAAATACTGTAAGTTGCCATTACTCCGCCATTGATATTCCAAGAAGCATCAGAGATTTCTTCCATTGCACCATCATATGTCATTGTATACATAGACAAACCCGGACCAATTTTACCAGCAACAGACAAATCATCATCTGCGCTACCTACAAAATATCTTCCTAAACCTACATTGATGTGGGTGAATGTAAGTTTGGTATTGTCTAAATCCTTGAAATCTTTAGAACTATAAATTACATCACCGTAATAGAAATTATCATCGGCTTCATACTGCAGTTTAGCACTGAAAGAATTTGTTAGTGTACCAACACCTTCAGCAAAATACATTGAAGGAGCATATCCAGCTCCAATGCTTAAATTTCCAATTTCGAATTGAGCTTTACTCGAGCCAATTCCCAACAATAAAATTGCGGCAGAAATAATGATCTTTTTCATATTTAATATTTAACATGGCAAGTATAAATAAAAATCTTCTTTTATCCTTGCTTAAATATAATGATAATGTCATAAAAAAAGGAGACTTGCGTCTCCTTTTGAAAATTTTTATTTGTACTAAAAAAAAGATTAATAATTATTTAACATCATTGGCATGATCAACATCGTAATCTCCTCGTTCTTCTCGTTTTCAGTTGGCACCAATAAGCCCGCACGGTTGGGTTGCGACATTTTTAATTGCACGCTATCTCCATCTAACGTAGACAACATTTCTTTTAAAAATCTTGCATTGAATCCAATTTCCATATCGTCGCCATCGTACTCGCAGCTGATTTTTTCTGTCGCTTCATTCGCCATTTCAATGTCTTCAGCGCTGATTGTCAATTCACTACCAGTAATTTTCAAACGCACCTGATGTGTGGTTTTAGATGCAAAAATGCTGATACGGTTAATTGAACTCAAAAAGTCTGTCCTAGAAATGGTGATCACATTCGGATTTTCTTGAGGAATAACCGCAGAATACTCTGGGTATTTTTCATCCAACAACCTACAAATCAATTGGGTGTTTCCAAAAGTGAAAAACACATTGGTTTTGTTGTAATCAACAACCACCGGAGTTTCATCATTCGGCAATGCAGTTTTCAACAAGTTCAATGGTTTCTTTGGAATGATAAAGCTATGTTCAGCACCCGCACTGATGTCCTTACGTGTAAATCTCACCAATTTATTTGCATCCGTTGCAACGAAATTAACATGACTGCCTTTCATTTCAACAAACAAACCAGTTAAATTCAACCTCAACTCGTCGGAACCTGCCGCAAACAATGTTTTGCTCACAGCCCTCAACAACAAATTTGCCGGCACAGTAAAACTGCCATCGCCACTCTTTTCTGGCAATGTTGGATAATCAATTCCATCTTGACCCGCCATTTTGTAACGACCGTTGTTGTTCACAACTTCAATTCCAAAATTGCCATTGTCTATATTAAACGTAACAGGCTGATCTGGCAATGAACGCAAAATATCAATCACCATCTTACTGGGAACAGCAACACGCATGTTGTCTTTTGATTCAACAGGCACAACCGTGGTCATGCTGGTTTCCAAATCGGTACTGTAAATGGTAAGCTCATTGTTGCTAATGTCGAATAAGAAATTTTCCAAAATTGGAATAATTGGTTTCGACATAATTGCACCGTTAACGGTTAACAAATGTTGCAACAAATCGCTTGAAGGAGCTATAAACTTCATAAATTTTATATTTTATACTTTTGTTAAAAAAAGAATACTGCAAACCTATTCATGAGAGCGCAATAAAAATTCACAACTTGGAACATTTTATGAACACTTTCTCTTTAATGTCCACATTTATTGTTCATTCTTCTCTATCTCACCCTCTTGATCCGTGATCACGAAAATATCTTCGTTCTCTTTTTTCATGAGGTATTTCTCTCTGGCAAACTTTTCTAAATTGCGCTGATTGCCAAACAAATCTTTCTTTTGCCTGCGCAATTCTTCAATCTTTGCCTTGTGAATTTCTATGCTCTCCTCCAAATCCGAAATTTCAGAATTCAAACGGTATCGGTAGATGAAATTATTGCTATCAAAAAAGGTCATCCACAATGTGAACAATCCAAAATAAATCCAATAGCGATATTTGAACAACGGGAAATTCATATTTCACAAATTTGCAGCAATTTCTCCATACATTAAACACACTTTTTCTATCTGTCAACTTTTTTAATCTATTTTTGAAAACCCAATGAAAATCCTCGCACCTGTTGTTTGTGTTTTTTTATTTTTTGGGGGATGTGGAAACGCACCCACCAACAACCACCAAACCAATGAAATTACCTGGATTGCAAATCAATACGCCCAACTGTTTGAAGTTGGAACCACCAAAACCGACACCTTCATCCATCTTTATACCTACTCCCAAAATTCATCCAACCAACCGCCTCAGCGTGTTATAGTTGGATCTTTTTTTTGGGGGAAATCGCAAAAAAAAGCTTACCCCACTTTTGCAAAAATCACAACACGCAACCGATTCATCTTGTTATCGACCGTTTTTAGCCGCTTTTTTGTAGAACTCAAGCAAGCGCATAAAATTGTAGGTGTAGACCAAGCAAAATATTTGTCAAGCTCCGTTTTCCCTCAAAAAAATCAATTGCCTTCCGTTCAGCCTTTTGGAGAAATCATGCCTGAAACTGCCCTCAAGTTGAACCCCGATCTTGTTGTTGCCTATTTCATTGGCAACCAAGAAAAAACCAATTTGTTGCGACTGAAATCTCAACATACTCAGGTGCTCTTTTGCCAAGCACACCTCGAAACACACCCCCTTGGCCGGGCCGAATGGATCAATTTTTTTGGATTTCTCACCCATTCTCAAAATCCAAATATCTTTGACTCTATTGAAAAAAATTATCAGGATCTAAAAAAAAGCGTTGCAGCCCTCCCCGCTCCAAATGTCATGATCAATTTACCCTATTCAGGCACTTGGGATGTGCCAAAATCCAACACCTACCTCTCCATTCTTTTGAACGATGCAAAATCTAACCCCGTTTGGTTGCAAAATCAACAATATCAAGGAACAGGAAGTGCGCAAATTGGACTTGAAATTGGGTATCTTTTGCTCCAAAAAGCCGAATTTTGGATCAATCCAGGCATGTGCGAATCGATTCAATGTATTGTAAACTCCGACAATCGCATAGGCGTTTGTCCCCCAATAAAAAACAAAAAAGTTTACCAGTGCGACCTCACAATGGAAGTCGATGGGGCCAATGAATACTGGGATTTAGGAGCAGTACACCCCGATTATGTACTTTCGGATATGATCAAAATTTTCCACGAAAATTCTGTCGTGAATAACAAAAATCCGTATTACTTTTACCGAAAATTGCCATGAAACCCAATGTCATTCACCTGATACTTTTGATTTTAACATTGGGCGTGATTTATACGGATTTTACGGTTGGTTTCAACGGAGAAATCGGACTTTTTGAGATCTTTGGTAAACAACACAACAACTTAATATTCAACGAATTCAGACTTCCGCGCGTGCTATCGGCAATTCTTGCAGGTGCCGGTCTTTCCATTGCAGGTTTGGTCATGCAAACCCTGTTTCGCAATCCACTTGCAGGGCCTTATTTGGTGGGAATTACACCAGGTGCCAGCTTCGGAATTGCCTTGATGCTTTTTGCTCAACCCATGATTCCTTTTTTTAGCCAGAACCAGGAACTCAATACCCTCACAGCCAGCATCTTGGGTTCGCTTTTGGCTCTGTTCATTCAACTCGTTTTGAACCGAGGTTTTGAGAGCACCACCCGATTGTTACTCACCGGTATGGTGCTGAGTTTTTTGTTTGCCGCCGGGGTAGACTTGCTCCAAAACTTGGGAAATATTGAACAAATTAAACAGTTTAGTTTGTGGGGAATGGGGAGCTTTGAACGAGTGACACCCGATCAAATTTTATGGTTATTTTACCCAGCCTTAGCGGGAATTATTTTCATTGTTTGGAATAGATTTGGGCTAGATGCTTATCTACTTGGCGACGTAGTTGCCACATCATCGGGCACCAATGTAAAGCGTTTAAGAAGGTTGATGATTTGGGTCGGTGCCATTGTTTCAGGATGGATCACTGCCTTTTGCGGGCCAGTTAGCTTTGTTGGGCTCATTGCACCGCATGTGGCGAAACAAGTGAGCAAAACAGAATCGCATCAAAAGATATTATTTCCCAGTATTTTATGGGGGATATTTTTATGCGTAACAGCCGATTTATTGGCTCACGAAATGGTACCCGGCATCACACTTCAAGTTAACGCCATCAGCGCCCTCATTGGCGCTCCCATTTTAATCATGAGCTTCAGAAAAGTGCGTGGTTGAGGGATGATTTAATGTTTGTTTTTTTGTCATTATTATTGGTTAATTGATTTGTATTTTTATCAATTTATCTTAATTATAGGTTTGTATTTTTTGTTATTTTGATAGTTTATCGATTTGTTTTTTTATCAAATTGTTTATATTTGTATGCTATTTAAACACTTAACATGTACATTCAGCGAACAATTGATACTGATCTTATAGAGTGGAAAAATTCCCAACATCGGAAACCTCTTTTAATTCGAGGAGCTAGGCAAGTTGGCAAATCTACAGCTGTAAGAAATTTGGCAAAGGAATTTAAGTCCTTCATCGAAATTAATTTTGACGAAGAACCACTTATAAGGACACTATTTGAAAAGGTTCATTCAATTGACGAATTATTGGAACAACTGGCAATTATCCATCAAATTCAAATTATTGAGGGAGAAACGCTCCTGTTTTTTGATGAAATACAAGCGTGTTTGCCTGCAATTTCAATGCTCCGATATTTCCATGAAAAAAAACCAAATCTGCATGTTATTGCAGCTGGGTCACTCTTGGAATTTGCCCTTTCCGAATTGCCCTCTTTTGGCGTTGGTAGAATTCGATCTATCTTTATGTATCCATTATCTTTCAATGAGTTTCTTACTGCAATGAATGAATCTCAGTTGTTAAAACTAATTGAAAAATCTGATAGCCAGCACCCTGTTAGCTCCATCCTTCATGAAAAATTAAAGCTCTATTTAAGGAAATTTTTCATCATTGGAGGGATGCCAGAAGTGGTAAACGCTTATGTGCAAAGGAAAAATCTAATAGAAGTTCAGCGGATTTTAGATGATTTGGTCATTTCAATTCAATCAGACTTTAGTAAATATCATAAAAGAATTCCGATAAATCGAATTCAATCTGTTTTTGAAAATGTAATTCAACAAATTGGATCAAAATTCAAATTCTCAAGTCAATTCAGCGAATTAAATGGACTCCAAGTGAAACAAGTGATAGACTTATTGGAATTAGCCGGATTGGTACATTCTGTGACTCATTCGTCGTGCAACGGCATACCACTAGGTGCAGAATCAAATGTTAAAAAACGCAAATTCCTCATTTTCGACACAGGAATTTTCCAAAGAATTCTAGGATTAGACGTTTCAACTCTTCTATTAAATGACGATTACGAAATTATTAATAAGGGAAACATTGCAGAGTTGTTCGTAGGACTTGAATTGATAAAAACAAATTCGCCTTATGAAAAAACACCCTTATATTATTGGCATAGAGAATCAAAAAGTAGTCAAGCTGAGGTGGATTATGTGATACAAAAAGGAGAACAAATTTTACCCATCGAAGTAAAATCTGGCACAAAGGGAACGATGCAAAGTTTACATATTTTCATGTCCGAAAAATCATCTAATTTAGGCATACGTTGTTCTCTGGAAAACTTTGGAACTTACAACAAAATTGAAATATTGCCGCTGTATGCTATAAGTCAGCTCAGGCAGTGAGAAGTGGATAAATTCCATTTTAATCATGAACTTCTGTAAAGTTCGCGGTTAAAACTCACTCCAAATTGGCAATCTTAATGATGTGCTCAATTTGGTAGTCAACAACAGGATCGAATTCAGATTTTAAATCATGTCCCCAAAACGAACCAAATGCCTGCCAAAAAAAGGCTTCTGCCGTGCCTCTGTAGTTCTTGAGAATTTCCCAACTGGTTTTACCAGTTTCTCTGTGCAACAATTTCATCAGCACTTGCCCCTCCCCTATGGTTAAATTCTTGAGTTGACCTGTATACATGGCCTTCAAACTACTTTCGCATTTTTTAATGTATTTTTTCCGTTCTCTGTTATTGGTGATGGTCGACAATTGGTCTTCCATCATTTTCATTTTGTAAGCTGCCATTTTAGCAAATGGCATTGTTTTGATCACACGACGCTTTAAAATTTGATATTCTTTGATTTTGGCTTCATCCATACTGCCAGAAACCATCACTGGATCCAACCGCTCGAAATCATGAACGGTATCGCGCACAATTTCAGTTTGCCCCCAAAGTCCCCCAAAAAGAAATGAAACACAGATTAAAACGAAGGCATTTTTCATGGAATGAGACGTTAATTTTCCGATTTTTTGAAGATAAAGAAACCACATGTACCTAAAACGATGAGCAGCAACGAAATCATTTGTGCTTGAGAAAAAACCATACCGAAAATTCGATAAAGGCTGTCTCCATGCTCACGAATGGTTTCTATTAGGAAACGTTCCACACCTGCAAACACCATATAAATGCCAAAAAACTGACCGGCTTTAAAGGAGTGATTCCTGAGCCAAAACCACAAAATGGCGAACAATCCTAGGGCCATCAACGCTTCATATAGCGGTGTTGGGAACACTGGGGTCGACAATTGGTAACAATAATCGCCAGAGCAACCTGGAATTGGTTCCATGCCCATTCCGGGGTAATCTTTACCCAAAACGTTGTGTGGGTATTTATAGGCCCAGGCCCAATCGGGCAAAAATGATGAGGGACGGGTGTTTGGAATTCCCCAGTCGCCATCGCCGGAAAAATGGCATCCGAACCGACCAATTCCGTAGGACAACATCATGGCAGGTCCACCGGCATCAATCACATGTTTCCAGTGATATCCTTTTTTCGTGGTGTAAATCAATACTCCAGCAGCACCGCAAATTAGTCCCCCATAAAAGGTCCAACCACCGGTTGTAAAAAGATCAGAAATGAAGGTATTCCAATGAATTTGAGAAGGGGTTTCAAGGAGGTGAAATATTTTGGCGCCTAAGAATCCCGACACCAAGGCCACAGTGGTGATATTGCCCATTTCATCGGCAATAGAAACCTGATGTTCCAAGGTTTTTGGCTCAGCCAAACGCTGTTTTTTATCGGCGCGAAATTTGGTTGTAACAGAAAATATGGCGGCAATGACACCCCATAAAAAGCTTCCTTCAGATGTAAAAATATGTTCTTGAGGCACAAAATCATTTCCTGCATTGACCATGAGGTAAAGAATTTTGAAGCCAAACAGAAATGAGATGATGGCACCCACAATGTACTCCGACATTGGAAAAGGCGCTCCGATTTCCGTGGTGGTATTTTTGGTAGGGAAAAGGCCTAAAAGGGTTTTTCTTTTGAATTCTGTTTGCATGGCCCAGTATGCAGCGGCAATTGAGATGGCCACAAAAAAACCAAAGGTATTGACAACTTCCAGAAAACGGAGTTCAAGGCCAAAAATGTCCTTAATAAAATGATATAACGTAGGAAACACAATGCAAATTACGCTCTAATTTCGGCGTAATCAAATATTCCTTCCACTAAAAATTCATCATTGATCAATTTCAGGGTAACAGGCACTAAGGTATTCACCAACAAAGGATCGTAATCGGTGGTAACTTTTACGTAGTTATCGGTAAATCCGCTCATTTTTCCACCTTTTTCTTCGGCTTCAAAGAGCACTTCTCTGGTTGAGTTCAGCTGTTGTTCGTAGAAGTATCGCTTTTTCTTTTCGCTGAGACCTCTCAGCATGGTGGTTCTTTCACCACGAACTTTTACGGGAACCACATCTTTCATTTTTTTTGCGGTGGTATTGGCTCTTTCGCTGTAAGGGAAAACGTGCAAATAACTCACATCCAACTGGTTGATAAAGTTATAGGTATCTAAAAAATGTTCATCGGATTCGCCAGGAAATCCAACAATAACATCTACCCCGATACAGCAATGTGGCATTTTTTCTTTGATGTAGGCTACCCTAGAGGCGTACAAATCAGAAAGGTATCGGCGGCGCATGCGCTGTAAAATTTCATCATTGCCACTTTGTAGGGGGATGTGAAAATGAGGAACAAATTTTTGACTTTTTGCAACAAAATCAATGATTTCATTGGTGAGCAAGTTGGGTTCAATGCTAGAAATTCGGTAGCGGTGGATGTGCTCAATTTTATCCAGTTCTTGAATCAAATCAAAGAAAGTTTCACCAGATTGCACCCCAAAATCTCCGAGGTTCACCCCTGTGAGTACCACTTCTTTTACCCCATCTTGGGCCACTTTTTTCACTTGCTCGATGGTGGTTTCAATGTTGGCACTTCTGCTTTTTCCTCTTGCTAAGGGAATGGTGCAAAAGCTACAAAAATAATCACAACCGTCTTGCAATTTCAGAAACATCCGGGTTCTATCGCCTTCGCTAAATCCAGGCACAAAATCGTTTACTTCTTTGATTGGGGCGTTATACAAACGGGTTTTTTCTTCTTTTTTGAGGGAATGAAGGTGGTCGATTAATTGAAATTTTTCAGCCGCACCCAACACCATATCGACACCTGGAATATTGGCAATTTCCTCAGGTTTTAGCTGTGCATAGCATCCCACAACAACAATGTAAGCATTGGGATTGTGGCGCAGGGCTTCACTCACTACTTTTTTACACTTGCGGTCGGCATGATCGGTAACGCTGCATGTGTTAATTACATACAAATCGGCACCTTCATGAAATTGTTTACGGGAAAACCCACTTTTTTCCAATTGTTGAGCAATGGTGCTACTTTCGGCAAAATTGAGTTTACAACCCAGTGTGTATAATGAAACTGTTGAACGCAAAGTGCTGCAAATTTACAATGAAACAACCGATTTTAAAAAATGAACGCAAATTCCAATGAGCCGGTGCCAATATATTTACCGAATCCGGTGATGGGTAATATGTCGTATTCTTTTCCTGAGTCGATATCGGTAGACACCAATTTAAAGTTATTGTTGAGGTTATGCAATCCTACTTTCAATGATAGTTGGTATCCAAAGCCTTCTTCTTTGTGTTGATAGCCAACCAATCCATTGATTTCTAAATTGTAAATGGGTAAATTTTGCCATGTTTTCATGTACACTTGACTTTGAGCCGGAATTTTACCAGGCCCCAAATAAACCACTGAACGGATGATGTAGCTCGGTTGTATTCCCAGCATGATATGGTTTGCTCTGTCTTTTGAATAATTTCCAACTAAGATGAGTGCATGTAACGGAACATCTATGGAAATGAGACCGATTCTGGTGTAAGCACGATTCGACATTGAATCGTTCACATTGTTAAAATTGCTTCCTCTTAAACGAAGATCAATTCCTGTTTGGTAATGAAATTTGCGTTTATCGAGTTTGGTATGGTAGTAAATACCGGCAGTATAGCCCAATAAAGGAGTTGGATTTAGCAGTTCACCACCAAACATGGTAGAAGCTGAAATTCCAAGTTTCATTCCAATATTTGTATTTTTTTCGTAATCAGATTCCGAATTTTGTGCTTGGAGTTGCACAATCAAGAAGAACATTCCAATTAGGCCTTTAAATTTCATATTTCTTGAATTTTATTTCCTTTTAATGCAGAAGAAACAGCGATATCCATGATTCTCTCGGCAAAAGGACGTGTGTAATCATTTAACGCTTCTACCCCACCTAATATTTCATCGCGGTTGTTTGATTGAATTAGACCCGATAATTGGTGAATTCGTTGTTTGGTGCCTTGAATTTCTTCCTCAGACAAATAAATACCATGTTTTTCGAGGAATCTGTTGGCGGTATATATAAGTTGTTGGGCTTCGTTTACGGCTTCTTTTTCTAACCTTAATTGAATATCGGCATGGGCATTGAGCAAACCGCTTTCCAACATGCGTTCCACCTCGTTATCTGTAAGTCCGTATGTGGGTTGTATTTCAACTTCTTGGGCAATTCCACTGCGCAATTCTTTTGCAGCAACTTTTAAAACACCATCTTGGTTGATGGCAAATTGGATTTCTATTTTTGGGAAACCTGCGGGCATTGGAGGGATATTTTTCAGGATAAACTCTCCCAACTTCCTATTTTGCGTGACCAATTCTCTTTCACCTTGGTAAACAGCAATTTTCATGTTCACTTGACCATCTACGGAAGTGGTATATTCGCGCCCTACGCGGGTTGGAATTTTGGAGTTTCTTGGAATCAATACATCCATCAACTCTCCTGCGGTTTCAATTCCCAACGACAATGGGGTTACATCTAACAAGAGAATATCTTTACGGTTACCAGCTAAAATATCGGCTTCTACAGCGGCACCCAAGGCAACCACTTCATCTGGATTGATACTATTGTTGATGTGAACTCCAGGAAATTTTTGTTGCAATAGGTGATTAATCTGAGGGAAACGGGTGCTTCCTCCAACCAAAACAACTTCGTGAATATCACTGGCCTTCAATTTTGCATCTTTCAAGGCCAAGTTCACCGATTCCATGGTTCTTCCCAACAATTCTGAGGTCAATTCAACCAACTCGGCATACGTAATATACGTATTTAGTTCTACATTTCCAATTTTGAGGGACTCTTCAAAGGGGGAATCTGGAGCATTCGACAATTTAATTTTTGCATTTTCCGCAAAAATTCGAATGTGTTGAATTTGATTTTTATTGAGGTGATCGAGGGTAATTCCATTCTTTTTTAACCAATAATTGAGAATCAATTGGTCGATATCATCGCCACCCAAATAGGTATCTCCATGGGTTGCAACCACTTCAAATACACCGTGTTCTAGGTTCAGTATGGATACATCAAAGGTTCCACCACCGAGGTCGTAAACCAAAATGGTTTTATCGGCATCGGTTTGGTTGATTCCATATGCCAAACTTGCGGCTGTTGGTTCGTTGATGATGCGAAGCACATCGAGACCGGCCAATTTGCCGGCGTCTTTTGTTGCCTGACGTTGAGAATCGTTAAAGTAGGCTGGAACGGTAATCACGGCTTTGTCTACCGTTGCATTCAAAAACGTTTCGGCTTTTTCCTTCAGTTCTTTCAAGATAATTGCCGAAAGTTGTATTGGGTTGTAATAATGTCCCCCAACATTCACTTTAACCAAATTTTCTTGGTCGTCGTTGATAATTTTATACCCAAGGAAATTGGTCTGAGATTGAATATCTCCGTAATTTTTTCCCAGTAGGCGTTTCACCGAAAAGATGGTTCTTTCTGGATGTTCCGCAATTTGAGCTTTTGCATGGGAACCCACAATGGGTTGATTGTTATCATCGAAAAACACCACTGATGGTACAATGGAATCATTGTTGTGTTGGATCAAAACAGGGCGTGAAGGATCTTTTTCATTGTATGCCACCAATGAATTTGTTGTACCGAGGTCGATACCCACCACTACATTTCTTTTTTCGATTGAACCCGAAGCAATATTGATACTAATTTTGGCCATGTATGATTGAATTTGATTGTAATACTTACAATTGAATGCAAAGTTAGTTTGTATTTAGAATGATTCAAAAAAAGCTTTTGTGGTTCGTGACATAATCCTGACGTTTCATGACATTAAGTTTACAATCAATAACGGGTGAAAGGGGATTTCTGATGGTACTTTTGCAAGCGAATTAGACAACACCATGAAAACAAGATTCTTTTTAATTGCACTGGGTATTTTCGGGATGGGAACACTCACAGCACAAACGGTAACCACCGACACTATTTTAATGGGCCCTGGTTATGCAAATCAAGTTTTTTACAGTTTGCAAACAGGAGCCAAAACTGCCAATGCGATGGGAAGCTGGCACATTGCTCACACAAGCAACACGCGTGACAACTGCATCAGAGCAAACCACGCAGCTGGTGTAAACGTTTATGCTTATCCAAAAGGCGACAATTCTGCTTACGCTAATTTTGACACAACAGGATGGCAATCTTGGCCTTCGTTTATGAACGACATCCACAAACATGAAATTGGCGCTTTTAACAAGCAACTGAACAAAAACAATCCTTGGGATTTCTCTTGGGGTGTTTACGATGCGGGCAGCCATACTGTGAAAGGCGATTCTTTATACCTGATTACACTTTCTAGCGCAGGAAAAGTTGTGGCTTTCATCAAATTTATGCCAATTGCACAATATCCAAATGGCGACTTTTCATTCCGTTATGATTTTGTTGGAGGGACAAAGGATTTTGCTGTAATCGACACCATCAAACAAAATGGAGCGAAAAATGGGACTTACAAATACTTCCATTTTACCAACAAACAAGTGACATTGGAACCAACCAATGGAATTTGGGATTTGAATTTCACACGCTATTATGAGCCATCATTTAATGGAACTGCATATGTACCTTATTTGGTGGTGGGAGTTGAGTCTAGGGTTGGTTCTAAAATTGCAAAAATTGAAATGGTTACTTGGGATGACTTAAAACAATCTCCGTTAACATACCACAATCAAGCTCAAGACACCACAGGTGGCGAGGGATACAGAGTAGATTTAACCAGAATTGGTTCTAAATGGAAAGTATTCAACGGTACAAGTTACGACATGGTTCAAGATTTGAATTATTTGGTTCAATCTTCAGATAGCACTGTTTATGGTTTGCAATTCACAGGTTTTGTGGGAGCTTCTATGGGAAGAATTATTTTAAATCGCAGTGCTTTGATTGCAAAAACCACTGGTTCAACCCAAAGTATTGAGAGAAATCATGTAAGTATTTTCCCAGTGCCTGCTCAAAATCAACTGTTTGTGCGCCCAAATGCCAACATAAAAGTTGAAACGATTACGCTTCGTTCATTAGATGGTAGAAGCATCAGAACTGCCTCTAATATTTTTTCGGAAAACACAGCACAATTGAACATTGGCGATTTATCAGCCGGACAATACATTTTGGAAGTGAAAACTTCAGCCGGTGTACAAAGCCAAATCATCTCCAAAAATTAAATCTAATAGGTTAACACCTTTGAAAAAGTTTTTTTTCATCTTTGTTATGTTTAGTTTGGTTGCGGGAGGCTTCTCGCAGGCACCAAAAAGAGTTTTGTTGGTCGTTGACCAACAAAACTCTCCAATGGTGGGACTTAAAATTGACATCATAGAGTTGGATTCGGTTGGAAATACACTTTCAGCCCAAAGTAGGAATACAGACAATAACGGACAAATTTCGATTGAGAGTACCGAACTTTTAAAAATAGAACTTGGTACTGAGTTTGGAGAGTTTTCAAATGCAATCAAATTGTGGAGGTATTCCGAGACAGAGAGGACCGTTGTGGTTAACACAGAAATCAACAAAATCAACCCTGTATCGATTACAGGTTCATTAACGCCAAAAGCAGCCACACAAAACCCGTATTCGGTGGAGGTAATCACACAAAAAACGATTGCTGCAATGGGGGCACAAACGCTGAATGACGTCCTTCAAAACCAATCAAACATTCAATTAAGCCAAGACCCAATTTTGGGAAATTCTATACAATTGCAAGGGCTCAGCGGTCAAAATGTGAAAATTTTGATTAATGGAGTTCCAATGATAGGCCGTTTAAATGGAAATTTGGATATCTCTCAGATCCCACTGAACAATGTAGAGCGAATTGAAGTCATTGAAGGGCCAATGAGTGTGGTTTATGGATCAGATGCTATTGGCGGTGTGGTGAATATTATCACAAAAAAACCCATTAAAAACAACAACAAAATCCAAATCAATCAATTTATTGATGGGGTTGGAAATGTAAACAACGACATGAATTTCCAATTGGGCAGTATTTTCAGAAACCGCAAATTGGGAATCACCGGAGATTTAGGTCGTCAATTTTACGAAGGAACAGATTTTAATTTGGCTACCCGATCATTTGATTGGAAACCTAAAACAAAGATTTTTGGATCTATTGGATTGAATTACACGTTCAAGAAATCTTCTCACTCATTGAAAAGTACTTATTTTTATGAGAAACTGACCGATAGAAGTGATGCTGAATTCAACCTGATTTCTGTTACAGGTTACAACAATTATTTTTACACCCAAAGAAACGACTTTTTGTTGTTGTCGGATTTTCAATTGGGGAAAGGACATAAAATACAGTTTCAAAACAGCTACAACATTTTCAAGCGCACCAAATTGATGGTTCGCCGTGATTTGGTTGAAGGCATTGAAACGGTTACAAGACCAGCAGATCAAGACACTACCTTAAACCAGCAAATCAACATGCGTGGATTGTGGAGCAAGCTGAGTGAAAACAAAAAGTTTGATTGGTTAACGGGATATGAATTTCAATATGAGTCGATTCGTACGTTGCGGGTTATGCAAAAAAATGGGTTGTATGATTTTGCAATTTTCACAACTGTAGAATTTAGTCCAAACAGCAAAATTCAGTTCAAACCTTCATTGAGGGTGATTTACAACAACCAATTTGGTGAAAATCCACTGCCAAATTTATTGGGAAATGGGTTCAAATTGGCACCGCTTATTCCGTCCCTCCAAATCAAATACAACGCTACCAAGCATTTGATTTTTAGAGGGTCGTATGCCAGAGGATTTAGGGCTCCAACGCTCAAAGAACTTTATTTTTTGTTCGTCGACATCAACCACAATGTTCAAGGAAATTCAAAGTTGGGCACTGAAACTGCGCACAATTTCATTGGTTCCATGGATTATCGACACATTATTTCAAAAAATGCGGCTGCTACATTCAAGGTTTCATACTTTAAAAATTTCATCACCAACCAAATCCAGCTTGCCTTAATTGACAGTCGTTCAAATCTTTACCAATACATCAATGTGGGTCAAATGAATTCTCAAGGGGTAACCACTCAAACGGAATATTTCAGAAACGATTTTCAATTTAAAGTGAGTGCCTCATGGATCAACAATGAAAGTAAAAGCAGCGATGCTGAAAATTGGAAAAATTGGAATGTGATCCAAACAAGTTTCAATGTTTCATATAAATTGAAAAAACCACAGGTATCAGTTCAACTATTTAGTCGATACACTGGTCGAAATTTTGGATTTGAAGAAAATGGCGAGTCGTTTGAAATTGCGCCTTATTATTTGTCCGATCTCAGTTTCAATAAAACCTTTTTAAACAATAGGTTAGACATACAAATTGGTTGCAAAAACATGTTCAATATCAAGCAAATACAGTCATCAGCGAGCACTGGTTCTGTACATGGTGGGGGAAGTGGAAATATGAATATTTCTGCAGGTCGAAACTTTTTTGTTCAATGTAGATTAACTTTGTAGTCGTGTTTCAAAGATTCAAATATAGTGCCTGGTTTTTGGTAGCCGCTTTGCTTTTCACAGCCTGCGAAAAGGAAGAAGCATTATATCCGAAACCCAATGTTCCTGTTGGTTTGCAAACACAAGCTTTTGCCATGGGCGAAAACTATGAAAACCAATTGTGGTTTGATTTTGAGACACAAAAAACGTTCAGCAATCAGTACGGAGGTTGGGACATTGGAGTTGCCTGTCAGGGTGAGCCAAGCATTGTGATTTGCGGTGGTAAAAATTCTTATTTCTCTGTGTGCGAAGTAAAAGATGTTGCATTTGCTGATGTATCGCCATTGCATTTGAACAATGTTGTTTGGAAATTTGATCATCCGAATGGACAACTGGATTCAACGGCATTCGGAAACTGCTTTGTAAAAGTAACGGATGGGTACGATGGCAAAAATGCAATTTACGTTCTCGATCGTGGTGAAGACAGTTTAAAAAACCGTCGTTACGTAAAAATCCAATTACTTGGAGTTCGCGGTGGTGCATATCAGTTTAAATGGGGGTTCCTTGGAATTCCAACGATTTCATATTTAACGCAAATTGAAACCAAGCCTGAATACAATTTCGTATACTACTCTTTCCAAAAGAAAGATACAGTGCAGAATGAACCTATCGAGAGCAGCAAGTGGGATATCGTTTTTACAACTTACAAAGAAACCATCGACGACGATAAAGGAAATCCTTACCCTTACATCATCAGGGGGGCATTAACAAACCACAAGAATATTGAAGTTTGCGAGATCAATCAAACCATTTCATACGAAAACTGCAATAAAGAATTTGCATTAAAACAAATTTACAGCGCTCGTGCAGATGAAATTGGTTATGACTGGAAGGAATACAGTCAGCAAACCGGTAAATACACCATTTTACCCAATCGGTTTTACTTAGTTAAAACCGCCAATAACCAATATTTTAAGGTTAAGTTTGTAGATTTCTACGACGACCAAGGCCGGAAAGGGTATCCTAAAATGGCTTGGCAATTACTCTAACATCATTTAATTTTGCACGATATGAAGAAATATTTTTTGGCGGCTATGTTATCATTGCCCGTGGTTGTTTTAAATGCTCAAAATCATGGGGGACAATCGGAGCCGAATGCCATTCAAGTTCCTGAGGAAACCCATTTGAAAAATCTCAAACAATTAACCTTTGGTGGCGATAATGCTGAAGCTTATTTCAGTTTCGACAACAAATCATTGGTTTTTCAAAGCAACAATGCAAAATGGGGCGTTAACTGCGACCAAATTTTCTTCAGTGCAATCGATAGTTTCAAAGGGGGCAATTACAAACCTAAAATGTTAAGCACAGGCCTGGGTAGAACCACCTGTTCTTATTATATGCCAGACAACAAGCACATGTTGTATGCATCTACACATTTGGGCAACAATGCTTGTCCTCCAGTTCCTGAAACATCTGGTGCCTATTTGTGGCCAATCTATGCTGATTTTGACATTTTCGTGGCAGATGAAAACAGCAAAATCAAAAAACAATTGACCTTTGAACCTGGCTACGATGCCGAAGCTACTGTTTCTCCAGATGGCAAATCAATTGTTTTTACCAGCACCAGAAGTGGTGATTTGGAATTGTGGATCATGGACATTGATGGATCGAACCCACGTCAAATCACAAACGGTTTGGGATACGATGGCGGTGCTTTTTTCTCTCCAGACAGCAAGCAACTGGTTTTTAGAGCTTCACGCCCTAACACACCAGAAGAGATAGCTAAATATAAGGAATTATTGGCAAAAAACCTAGTGGCACCTACCAACATGGAAATTTACACAGTGAATGTTGATGGTAGCAACCTGAAACAAATGACCAAATTAGGCAAAGCAAACTGGGCACCTTTTTTCCATCCTTCAGGAAAGAAAATCATTTTCTCTAGCAACCATCACAGCAGCAGAGGTTACGATTTCCAATTGTATATGATCGACATTGAAAGCGGTAAATTGGAGCGCATCACAAATGCAAGTATTTTCAATGCCTTCCCAATGTTTTCGCCTGATGGGAAGAAATTGGTATTTAGCAGTAACCGCAACAACGGTGGCACTAGAGACACCAATTTGTTCATTGCCGATTGGGTTGATTGATGCTCATTAAGTCGGCAGCCATTGTTTTAAAAAAAATTCCTTACACCGATCATGCATCGGTGGTAACAATTTACACCCGAGAGATTGGGCTCCAACGATTTTTGGTGCAAGGATTGCATAAGAAAAATAACAAAAATGCCTATTACCAGATTGGGAATACCATAGAAGTTGTATTTAATGCAAAAAATAATCCCGGATTGTTACGCATAAAAGAAGTTTCTAATTTAGGAAGCAATGCCGCTTTTGATCAATTTTCAATTCAACAGATCAAATGGTTTTATTTGGAAATTGTGGGAAATTGTTTGCAGGATGGGCATCATTCCGACCATGAATTGTTCGATTATATTTTTGAGCATTTCCAACAATTGAAACCGAATCCCAACTTGACCTATATGCCCATGGCCTTTTTAATTGGACTTGGCATGCATTTGGGCTATGAAATTGATTGGGAAATGGGTTCACAAACAAGCTTGGATCTCACAACAGGACAAAGCAGTACAGCGTCTACCCCATCATATTTTAGAACAGAATCTTGGATGAATCGGGCGTTATTCGAAATTTCGCAGGGAAACGTCCCTCAATTAAATAAAACCGAAAGAAGGATGCTCATTGATAAGTTAGTGGCGCATTTACAGCATCATTTATTTCCGCAGCGAACATTAAAATCGCTTGAAATATTTGATATGATTAATGCTGAGTAACCAAGTTTTGGTCTTCCACCAACATTTGAACACACTGTTCAACCATATTTGATGAACCAACATAGATCGGCGCTCTTTGATGCAAATCTGTAGGCAAAAGGTCTAAAATACGTCCAGAACCTGTAGAGGCTTGTCCGCCGGCTTGTTCAACAATAAATGCCATAGGGTTGCATTCATACATCAAACGAAGTTTCCCGTTAGGTGTTTTTTCAGTAGCAGGATACATAAAAATACCTCCTTTGAGCAAATTGCGGTGAAAATCGGCAATCAGAGAGCCAATGTAACGCGCTCCGTATGGTCGGTTGGTAGATTTATCCTTTTCCTTGCAAAAATCGATGTAACGCTTAATTCCTGCAGGAAAATCATGATAATTGCCTTCGTTCACACTGAAGACTTTTCCATCATGGGGGATTAGAATGTTGGGATGAGACAAACAAAACTCTTGAATTGAATCATCGAGGGTAAATCCATTGACCCCCAACCCTGTTGTATAAACAAGCATGGTGCTGCTTCCGTAAATGATGTAACCGGCAGCCACTTGGTGTTTGCCTTTTTGCATACAATCTTGAGCGGTAGGAGGATTGGTGGCGTTGCTTCTTCGATAAATAGAGAATATGGTACCAATACTTGCGTTTACATCGATGTTACTACTTCCATCGAGAGGATCGATGGCAATGATATATTTTTCGTTTTCACATCCTTCAATAAAAACTGGATCATCGTTTTCTTCAGAAATGATAACGGCAACCTCGCCACTTTTGGCTAGTGCGGCAATAAACACTTCGTTGGCAATGACGTCGAGTTTCTTTTGTTCTTCGCCATGAGTGTTGGTAGCACCGTGATTGCCTAAAATATCGACCAACCCTGCTTTACGAACATCGCGATTTACAACTTTAGCCGCAAGCTCTAAAGAACGAAAAATTCTACTTAACGAACCTCTTGATTCTTTATAGAGCGATTGTTGATCAACAATAAATTGTTCTAAAGTAATTAATCCTGAATGTGGCATAGGGGTAGTATGAACTTTTAGTATTTATTTTGCAAAACAACAACAAAATAATATATTTTACCCTATCATTTACAAAATAGAGATGAAGATTTACAAATTCGGAGGGGCATCGGTGAAAGATGCTGCGGGTGTTAAAAATGTTGCGGGCATCATTTCGCAAGAGAAAAACAATGATGTTTTGGTGGTTATCAGCGCAATGGGAAAAACCACGAATGCACTGGAAACATTGGTTCAGGCGGTGTATCAAAATAAAAACTCTGCCTCTGAAATTTTAAAGAAAGTCATAAAAGATCATACAGAAATTTTAGATGAATTATTTCCAGAAAATTCCTTTTTGTACATCAATGAGGTTAGAAATTTATTTTTAGAATTGGAGTGTTTGATCGATAATGAGAACTTAAAAGAGGATTACGATTTTATTTACGATCAAATTGTAAGTTACGGGGAATTGATTTCAACGCGAATTGTGAGTGCATATTTGCTGAGTCAGGGAATTCAAAATCAATGGCTCGACGCGCGAAATTTCATCATCACAGATAGTCGCTACCGAGATGCGAAGGTGCAATGGGAAGAAACTGAAAAGGTGGTTACCAACCGTTTGAAGCCACTTTCTCAAAAAAATCTAATCATCACACAAGGCTTCATTGGAAAAGGGGAAACGGGCGAAACCACCACTTTAGGAAGAGAAGGATCAGACTATTCAGCCGCAATTTTTGGGAAATTATTGGGTGCAACATCTGTCACCATCTGGAAAGACGTTGCCGGTGTTATGAACGCCGATCCCAAGAAATTTGAAAATACGGTACTCATTTCCGAATTAACCTACAATGATGCTATAGAATTGGCATATTACGGAGCATCTGTAATACATCCCAAAACCATTCAACCTTTGAAAGCTTCTAATATACCGTTGTTTGTTAAATCATTTATCAATCCATTGGAAGCTGGGACAAAAGTGAGTGACGATTCAAAGCCTTTATCTGTGGCGTGTAAAATACTCAAATCGAATCAATTGATGTTGGAAATTAGCACGAGAGATTTCAATTTTATTGTAGAGGAGCATTTAAAGCAGATTTTTGAATCGTTGAGCACTTACAAAGTTAGAGCGCATATCATGCAAAACTCAGCCATTCATTTTCGCTGTGTGGTTGACAATAAGGAGAACAAGCACATACCATTGATTGAGAATTTAACTGAAATGGGGTTAAATGTAAACATGATCGAGGATTTGGAGTTATTGAGTATTTACCAGCCGGGTGCTGCTGAGGCGGAGGATATTTCTCATTTTGGAAAAATATTAATGCAACAAAACATGGGCAAAGCGGCTCATTATGTGATCAAAAAACAAGGGTAATTTAGCGCTGTTGGGTGAACCCAACGGTGAATGAGATAAAAAAAGCCAGGGGAAACCTGGCTTTTTTATTTGCGAAAACTGCAAAAAATGGGTGAAGGGAGATTTGCAAAAGTGCGGAACTTAGAATTTTGGGCAAAAAAAAAGGGCTGCGGTGCAGCCCTTTTTTATAGGATTATTCAAATGAATTAATCTTGTACAATTACTTTTTTGGTGATGCTTTGTCCATCGTTGGTAAAGCGTACCATGTAAATTCCGCGTCCGAAATTAGAAAGGTTAATTTCTGTTGTTCCGAAACCTGGGTTTACATGATTCAAACGGGTTACAACTGCACCCAATGCATTGGTTACTTCAATGCTAACAGGTTTGTTGTTGTTCAATGCATATCCAATATTCACCTTACCAGAAGTTGGGTTAGGGTAAACTGAAACGGCATCGTTCAAGTTGAAGTTTGTAACACCAGAGAATGTGTTGCTGCAATTTGGAGGATAGTTTACATAAACATCTCTAATTACAGTTGTAGAAGTATTTCCACTAGGATCAGTTACTTCATAAGCAATGAAATATGAACCTGATTCCCAAATGTTTACATTGCTATTGATTACTTTTACACGATCTAACAAATCAGATACACTGTAATAGTTGTCTTTCACAATTAAACCACTCATTGCCCAGAAAGGAACACCAACGCAAACATTTACTGGGTTGGCAACAATTTGTGGAGCAGTTTGGTCAACCACTTTCACATAACGGGTTTTAGTAGTTGAGTTTCCACTACCATCAGTAGCAGTAAATACTTCAGTGTAAAGACCTAATGTATAAGGGTCAACGTTTGCTTTTTTCGCAACACTTACTTGAGAGTTCAAGTAGTAGTTATCAGAAGTAGAAACGTTTCTTGAATAGTATGGAGTTAATACGTCATGGTAAACAGTATCTTCAGTATTCAACTCAATGCTTGGTGCAATAAAATCATCCACTCTGTAGTTGATAACAAAACCATCTTCAGTTGCTTTGTTACCAGATGGATCAACAGCGTTGTACATCACTGGGTAAGTAGCACGAATTTGGTTGTTCACTGGACCGTTAAACCCTGGGTTTTTGCTGATAAATAAGTTACCATTGCAATCATCGAATGCATAGATATCATCAACAAATGGTTGTTTAATTTGAACATCTATTGTAGCATTGTTCACAATGCGTTTGCCCAATTGGTAAATACCAGGTTTTGTAGTATCTCTCACCAATACAGTTCTTGTTAAAGAAGCTTTGTTTCCTTGGGCATCTTTTACAGTGTAAACTAATTTATAATCGCCAACTTTCTTAGAGTCAACTGTACCAGTTGTTTCAATTGTGCTGGTTAAGTTACCATCGATATTGTCGGTTGCAACTGCACCTGGATCGGTGAATGTTGCACACTGGTCTATTTGCATGTTCGCACTTCCGTTCAATGTCATGGTTGGAGCAGTTCTATCAAGAACCACAATTACGTAGCGAGTTTTAGGATCAGCTAAGTTACCTGAAGCGTCTTCTAATTTGAAGTTGATTGCATATACACCCGGTACTGTGCAATCTAAATCAGAAGTAATTTCCACCGAAGAAGTCAAATCACCTTCAGTTTCGTCTGATGCACTATAAGTTTTAGAAGCAATTTCAGAGTAGCAAGAAGAAACACTACCAGATTTTTCTACACGAACCGTATCTGAACCAACCAAAGTGATGGTAGGTTTGGTATTGTCATTCGCAAGATCCAATAGATAATCTTCGAATTCACCCACTTGGTTTACCCCACAAGGAGTGTTAGAGAATGAACCATAAGCAGCACCAATGCGTAATTTGGTTCTACCTTCGAAGCTATTTTTTAATTTAGGAACAGTGAAAGAAACTTTTGCAGAGTTACCAGAGATTGCTCCGGTGTTCATGATTTCTTCACCAGCATCGTTGAAGTCACCATCAATATTCCAGTCAATCCAAGCTTTATAATTCACTTGGTTCGAATTGGTTTTTCTTTCAACAGTTAAATCATATTTAGATCCAAATGTCATCACAGCTGGGTATTTTGGATCTCCATAGTCAACATAAGAACTTGTTCCAGTAGTTGCGTTGTTAATTAATACTCTGTTGTTTTTGTCGGTAACCAAAACATTGTTAATTGCAATGTCTGAACTTACCATATCTACCAACGGAATGCAATAGTCTAAAACAACTACATACTTATTTTTGATTACTTTTTTCTCTGATGCAGATTTACCAGCAGCAGCATTCCAAGCACTCAAAGTAAAGGTGTATGGACCACCTGCAGAGAATTTAACTTGAGGGTTTTGTGAGAATTTGCTTGTACCATTTTCAAACGTGAAAGAGGTAGGGAAAATGCTCCATTCAAAACCATTCGCATAATCTGTTTTGGTAGAGAGAGTCACAACTTCACCAATTGATGGACGCAAATTGCTTGCTTTATAATCAACCATCCAAGCAGCAGTTGGAGTTTCAATATCAATTGTAGAGCAGAATGAATCAATACCAGTACAAGTTTGTGAAGTCAAACAAACCTTATAAGTTCCATCTGTAGTGAAGTTGTAGTTGAAGTCATTGCTAGTTCCATAACCACCATCTGAAGTTGTCCATACGTAGTTTGGAATACCACTCACATTTGAAGAAGTATTTTTAAAATCAATGTTCACACCAACACCATATTTCTTGTAGTCAGTTGTCCACGATGGTTTTGGCAATGAAGGTGGATTTAAATCACTTTCCCAATTGATGATGTAACCACGACCTTGGCCAGAAGTACTTGATTCAAAAGTGATGTAAGCCACACCCGCAGTGATTTTAATTACAGTTGTATCGTAATACGCTTGGTTTGCAGCATTTACTGAAGCTACCAATTTAGATGGATCAGCTTGATCACCATTGTAGAACTTAATAATGTCATTATTATCTGCCAAATTCAAATCCAAGAAGCTGAAACGAATTTCTTTTGCACCGCAAGGAAGAATTTTAATGTAATCAATAGATGGTTTACGACCATTTGCGTAGTCGCCAGTAGGACCATTGTGGTCATATAAAATACCTTTTTTGTTTGTTGCTTCTTTTGAAGGACCATGGTAATAAACAGCGGCAGGTGTACATTCTATGTATTTCTTTTTACACATTGAATCACTCCATCCAATATCATTGTATGATTCCAAACAAACTGTATACCAACCAGTTTCGCCAAGGTACACAACAGGATTCGGAGTGCTCGTAATGGTTTGATCATCTTGACCAGTAGGACTGATAATCGACCATTTATAATCCCACGCACCGTTGTTACTTAAATCAAAAAGTTGACAACTAAAGCTTTGTTCAACCTCATTGATATCAGAGATAAAGTCAGCAACTGGTTTAGCAGTTGGTTTAACAATTGTCACAGATTTATCAATTGAATCTTTAATTCCGCAATAGTTAACATCCAATCTAACATTGTATGTACCTGCAGAATCCCAACTTTTCACGCCTTTATAGGTATTGTCGTTTCCAATTTTACCGGCACCAGCGTAGGTCCATTTGTAATTCCAGCTTCCACCACCGTTCGCAACGAAAGTAATAGGAGCCTTGGTATATTTATTTCCTTTTGGAATGGTAAAGTCTGCAACAGGAGCTGTAACTTTTTTGATATTCACTTGGAAATCCATGATGTTACCATAATCACTCACAGTTCCACAACCTTGGTTGGCATTCACCGATATGTACAAACAACGAACACGCAAAATTGCTGTTCCTGAGAATGTGCTGTTACAAGGAATTTTAATTGAACCTGTGTTAGATCCACCATTTGGAGCAACTTGTCCAATTGGACCAGAAGAACCAGACAAGCACTCACTTGCATCAAGTTTGTTGTCGCCATTTAAATCCAACCACACACCGGCCCACTCATAATAAGTACAACCGTTTGTGATCTTCATTTCAATCGTTTCACCAGGTGTGATGTCAATACAAGGTGTTGTTGTCATGAGTTTGTTGGTTGCACCTGTGTTCGAACAAGTTAAACCAGTAAAACTCGCAACATCGCCTTTGCTGTTCTTGATTTCCACGCCTGAAAACCAGTCAATCGAACACCCGTAAGAATTTGTTGCACCACATATCTGCGCATTTAAGTTCGATGTTGCGAACCCAAGTGCAGTAAGTGTTAGAGCAAAAATCTTACTTCCGAGATTTTTAAAGGAAATTTTCATTTTAGTTTTAGTAATTGTTTTTTCAGCCCGAAATGTACTCATTCCGTTCGATATTCTGAAAAACTAATTGACCAATACGATGGAATTGTGAATAGATTTTGACAAAATCCACACAAATTTTAAAATTTTTACAATTTTATGACAAATAGATTATTGTAAAAGAAGCTTTTGACCAATGCTAATTGAATTATTTGGCAAATGATTCAATTGCTTCAATTTATCTACCGGTAAATGGTACTTTTGAGCAATGTTGTAAAGTGTTTCACCGGGCTTCACAAAATGGATACTCGCCACCGGAGCCGCTTTATTACTAGATGCCGATTTGGTGCGATAAAGCACGAGTACTTGATCTACAGCAATAGCTTTAGATTCGAGCTGATTCCAGGCGATAATTGAATCTGACTTAAGTGCATATAACTTAGAAATTGAATACACCGTCTCTCCCCGCAAAACAGTATGCGTTTTAGGTTTCACATTTTCTTTGACATCCACCATTTGCTCAGTTTGTGCTGCCGGTTTTAACGTTGGACTCAACACTAAAATCTGTCCTGCTTTCACCTCAGCTATTTCTAAATCATTCCAGCGTACCAAGTTAAGCACCGATGTATGGTATTTCTCAGCAATTTGTTCAATGGTTTCTCCTTTTTGCACTTCATGCATGTTTTCGGCAACCGCTTTTTTCTTTTGATTCATGATGGCAAGAGCATCAATTTGATTGGTCTTTGGAGTTTGAGCCGCCAATTTTGGAGGTGAGGGACGCTTGTCTTTCAAATAAATCACCTCTCCTACTTCTGGTTCTTGTCCGGGTTGCATTTTGTTTTTGCGGTACAATTGCTTCATTTTCACTGCATACTGCTGCGAAATGTCTCTCATTGTTTCCCCTTTTTTCAAGATATGTGTTTCTTCAGATCCACTGCTTTTCTTGGGCCTTAGATACAAAATTTCCCCAGGATTAATCATCTCACCCTCTTTCAAATCATTGTAACGATAAATCTGCCATGTCCCCAACCTGTGTTTTTTAGCTACTTCGGAAGGATTTTCACCTTCTTTTGCACCGATAGCAGGCACCCCATTTATTTGTATCATTTCAGGCTGATCTGAAGACCCTTTGAAATACTCTTCTCCCAAAACCACCATACTATCGAACAACGTAAGCCGATATTTTCGAATAATATTTGATAAAATTGTTCCATATGCAGGATTGGTGGCATATCCGGCTTCTCTCAAACCGTTGGCCCATCCCTCATAATCTGTGGGGTTTAACTCAAATAATGCTGCATAACGAGAGCTACCCTTTAGAAATAAAGAATGATCTCTGTAACTTTCAATCGCGGTTTCATAACCTCGAAAACATTCATCTTTTGCGTCATCATCTGCCAAACAAAATTTACCATTCCAATTTTTTCGACACTTTATACCAAAATGGTTGTTGCACTCCTTCGATAATTTACTATTTCCGCTTGCACTCTCTAAAATTCCTTGTCCTAAAGTGATACTTGCAGGAACACCATGTACCCTCATTTCCTGCATGGCAGCTTGTTTAAATGAATCAATATATTCTTTTGTATTCATTGATTTCTGGGCATTTAAGACCCCAATCAAACCAAAAGCCAATGTCCCACAAAGAGCAAATAAACGTTTATAAATTACCATCTTTACAATAGATTTAAACTCAAACCTAAATAGCATAACGTGTAAAAGGAAAATTACTTTTTAACATGTGTTGGGTAATTCAAACGAAAGTCACATAAAAATAATGTCATTTCACTTATTTTTGTAAATCTTATGTTCAAAAAATTCATTTTTTCCATCATTTTCATTTCAAGTACAATTGGAGCGACTTTCGGCGCGGGTTTCCCAAAGCCTACATTCACTGCTAGTTACAATAAAACGTCTGCTAAAGCCGGAGATATTGTTGAAATTGTCATCAAATTCGACGTACCAAAAGGGTTTCATGTTTTTAGTGAAAAAAGCGATTGTCCTGAATATGATGGACCAATGCGAGCAAGCATAGACTTCAAGCAAAATGCTAGCTTTCAATTAATTGGAAAGTTCTACGGCGTTGGCGACCACATGGTAAAAGAAGATGAGGTATGGCATTGTTCGTCTGGTGAGTTTGTGAACAAAGGGGAATTCCGACAAAAAATTAAAGTTCTCAAAACCATAGCCTCAATTGAGATGATTTTCAATGGTCAAATCTGCAATGAAAGTGGTTGCGACAATATCCGAGACCAAGTTATAAAAACCCCATCTCTCAATGCAATCTTCCTATTTTTAATACGAATAAAAAATGAAACAGTCATCGGAATCATGGGGAAAACACAAGGCGTGAGTAGCGCAGCAAAACCGCTTATCAACGCCAAAATGAACAATCCCATGTAATCTTCTGTTGTTTCGGCACTTTG